>Ga0256913_10000077_pt1 | contig 41278 bp, 31 predicted proteins | sample Axial_MatmetaG_FD_185970 | JGI IMG/M metagenome (GOLD analysis project Ga0256913, IMG submission 185970) | Deep-sea worm associated microbial mat communities from Axial Seamount, Juan de Fuca Ridge, Pacific Ocean - Axial_Mat | ecosystem: Environmental > Aquatic > Marine > Oceanic > Microbial... | reverse complement strand
CCGCTTATTTTATTATTTTTGCCGGTACAAAGTCAAAAACGGGCCATAATAAGAAGGTTTAACAATGGTATATTTTTCAGGGAAATCATAACCTGTATTTTCAAAGTCACCTTAAATCGTCTTATATACATACGCATAAACCTTACTGTTTTATAAAAGCATATTAACGGCGTAATAATTATTTTCCCTCAATAATTTTGAAATTTCCGAAAAAATCGGTTTATTTGCGTGATTAATAAAACTTAGAAGGAGACGGACTGCCGTGAACGGTATTTCCAAATCAGGCAAAATAGTTATTGGAAGGTAATAATAATTTAGGGGGCAACTCAACGTTGTCCCCTTTAAAAACTTTTTCTATGAAACGTTTAGCTTTTATGTTATTATTTATAAATATTGCGTCAGTATTGTTCCCCCAAAACTTTCAGATTGATTGGCAGCAATGTTTCGGCGGTTCAGAAACTGACATTGCGTATGATATTGTTCAGGTTGATGGGGGCTATTTTGTCTTGGGTGGTACCAATTCGGACGATGGTGACATAAGTTTTACACACGGTGGTTCGGAGGTGTGGTGTGTAAAAATTGATAATTCGGGCAACTTGATTTGGGAAAAAACATATGGAGGTTCAAACGGTGAAGGAGGGTTTAGGGGTTTTAAAGAAATGGGTAGTTTAAATTTTTATATAGTTGGAAAAACAACATCTAATGATGGAGACATTTCAAACAACCCATATCCGGGGATTTCAAACCTGTGGGTTATCAAAATTGATTCTTCCGGTACTATTCTTTGGGAAAGGGTAATAGGTAATAATGTTGGTTTTATGTATGAAATGAATGCCGCACCAACAAGTGATGGCGGTCTTGTTATAGCAGCACAAATAGATTCGCAAGGGGGAGACATAACAAGCTATTTCGGCGGTTATGACGGATGGTTGATAAAATTGAACAGCGAAGGTGAAACCGAATGGGACCAGGCAATTGGGTCGGAAACGGATTTTGAATTCATCAACGGGATAATCCAGACAAGTGATGGCGGTTATTTGGCAGGTCTTTACGGAACACCCCAGGGGGCTGGTTCCGGTAATGTTGAGTGTATTACTCAAAGCACTTCCAAAGCCGATGCAATATTATTTAAACTTGATTCAAATGGTAATAAAGAATGGGAACAATGTTATGGTGGTAGTGGCCATGATGGAATTGTAAGACTTTTGGAGATAGATGACGGGTATTTGGTTGCGGCATATGGCGGATCAAACGACGGGGATTTGCAGGGTTCAGGCTGGCATGGTGAAATGGATATTTGGCTCATACGAACAGATTTATTAGGTAATATAATATGGCAAAAATGTTATGGCGGCTCCCGGAATGACACTCCTTTTAGAATTTTCCAAACAGCCAATGGAGGATTTACTGTTTTTGGCACAACGCGATCCAATGATGGGGATGTCTCCGGAAACCATAGCCTCTCAGAATACCACAATGATATATGGGTAATAAAAATAAGCGGTGATGGGGAATTGTTGTACCAGAAATGTTTTGGCGGCGAAGTAGATGAAAGGATGTATTTTGGGGCAATAAAGAAGAGCGATTACAACTATGTAATAGCAGGCAGTACTAATTTCGGCCCTTCTTATGATGTACAGTGTACGCCCCATAGCTTTATCGATCCTGATTTCTGGGTATTTGAAATATCTGATACCACCACTAATGATGTTGTTCAAAATGAGAATGAGATGGGGTTAAAGGTTTATCCCAACCCTGCTCATGATTATGTGGTTTTTGAGGTTCCCTCATCTATCATTCAAAACTCATTACACAATAAAGTGGCAAAGTGCCCCGCTATTATTATTAATAATGTATTAGGTAATTTGATGACAAAATTGCCCATCAATACTGAAAATACTGTGTGGGATACAAGAAATGTAAAGGATGGAGTTTATTTTTATACGATAAAATCCAATGCATATCAAATCACGGGTAAAATATTGATTCGACATTAAAAACAAATATTATGAAAAAACTTACATTTTTATTAGCAAGCCTTTTAATGGTAACCAATTTGCTTTATTCGCAATCACCTGTTTTCACTAAACTTTTGGGCGAAAACATGAATTTTACAGTTGACATGGTACAAACCATTGATGGCAACTTTATTATTGCCGGAAATGACCAAAGCCAGTCCAATGTTTTTGTTACCTCGGTAAACAATGAAGGGGAAATATTATGGAGCCGGTATTTTAACGGCGAGATGTTGTGGTATTCACGCATTGCACAAAAATCAGACGGGAACATATTGATTCCAATGGGCAACTTCAATCCGGTTTTGGTTGAATTGAACGTTTTGGGCGATTCGGTTGGTAGTACCACAATCCCTGAAACCAAAAGATCATATTTTGGCTCGGTCGTCGAACTTCAGGATTCATTGGTTTTTGTTTCCGAAATCATTTTTAACGATGACCCTTTTGTCCCTAAGGTTGACAGCAGTTATCTAGTTAAAATTTCAGAAAAAGGCAATGTGATTGAAAGATACCTGTTCAAGTTAAAAACAATAATGGATATATTGCCAAGTTCGGGGAATCGATTATTTGTTTTGTTCCACCCGGCCGGTTCCCCTAACTCATATATCGCAAAGTATAATTTTAACGGCGAATTACTGTCGACAAATTCTTGCAGTGCATCAAATCCATATTTGAACCGATTGTCCGGATCAAACGGTTCGTCATATTATGCATTGGGCTACAATATGGACAAATCCGATATGACGGGTGCTTTGATAAAGTTTGACAATGACCTGCAAATTGAATATTGTTCCGGGTACAGTACAGGCTATTTTTCTTCTATGGCAAATGAGTTTTCTTCTGAAAACCTTTTTGTACTGGGCGATGACAACGGATACGGTATTATTAACAGGATCAACCCATCGGGAGGCATTGTTTCTGTGCACCAAATATCAGATTCACTTACTGGCAGTACTATTATCAGTACTGACAATTATGTTTATATCGCCGGTATCAATAATTATTTAACCGATCCCCGGGCATGTTTTATCAAAATCAACCAAGATTCTATTGTTTCAGGTCTGAACAGTTATGGATTACCTGTTTGTAAAGTCTATCCCAACCCATCAACAGATTTTGTGTTTTTTGAACTTAAACTAAAATATAATGCGCAAATTAAATACAATAATCCTTTTGTTGAAATATATGATATTATAGGAAATTTAGTAAATTCATTATTACTTGAAAATGGAAAGGCAATTTGGGATGCACGTAATATAAATTCAGGTGTTTACACTTACAAAATCAACTTGATTAAATTTTCCGAACAAGGAAAAATAGTAATACAGAACTAACGAGTATAACTAATGCATGCAATAAAAATCATGATTAGCATACCAACCCAAAATTGCATACACATTGGTCATTCGCTCCGGCAACCGCTTAATCAAAAATGACCAAAGAGTATGTAATTGCCATCACACAGGAAAAAAGAGTAAAGAAGTACCTTGGCTAATAAATAGCCTTCAAACGGCACGTAGTGCCCTCCCGAAAGCTTTCGGGAGAAGTCCTTGATAGTTTTAATTATCGGGATTGAACTAAATCCCGATCCTATGTTCCGATAGGCTCCGGAATTCAATAGTATCCCCATAGCGGCATAGTCCAAATCATTTGTATTAATCATCACCTCATTATCCCTTCTCCGAAACAGTCGTTTTTATAATTCTTTTTTTTGTATCTTTGCTGCTTTGTGAGGTGACGATTAATACAATTCTTAGAAGTTAGCATACATTAGAAAAATATGAAACGAATTTTTGAACTTTTAATATTAATAATCATTCTGACTTCTTGTTCAGAGAGCTTTGATATAAAAGACCCTACTGAATTCAATAAAAAAATTGAAAAAAGAACTGATATTGAAACAGCAGAACAACTAATTGAAATTTATTACAATTACCCACCTAATGAAGGCACACCCAAACTTGATATAAAGAGCAGAGAATTAGATAACGGATTAATAGAAGTAACTCTAATCCATGACGGACAAGAAGATGACTCACAAAGAGCAACTAAAATAGTTATGACAGCAGAGTTAGATGATAAAAAATGGATTGTTCATCAAATCAAAACAAATAGGAAATGTTGGGATGGACGCGGACACACTAATTGGGGAACGGAATGGTGCAATTAACAAATGAATAAGCGAACTAGAATATTATTGATTTGAATTGTTGGTAATCTGGTATTGATTAGTATGTACTTTCTAGACAAAGTGAGTATTCAATGTGAACCCTGTTTACCGAACACCCTTTGTCCACCATGTCAGACTGAATTCATGTCTAAAATATGAATTTATCTAATTATTTGGAATATAGTTGCTATGGATTTGGAACAATTTGTATTTGCTGTATTTGTATCATTATTCAAGTGTCTTGTTTTTAGTAATGTTTCCTGAATGGACTCTGATTTTAAATGCAGTTCTTGGACTTATCGGAGCATTTATTGGAATTAAAGTGATTAGAAAGGAAATGAAAATAAAGCAAGGAATATTTGGAAACCAAAAAGGTTTTTTAAGGACAGATGATAAAATCTCAATACTGTCAAAAATCAGTTGAGCTGTTTTAATTCTGCTATTGACAATTTGTTCTTTCCCTGATTTTGTCCATCTTTTGTCTCCGATATTGGCACCAGCAAGATGGATGATGTAGTCAGCTATATCAAAGGCTTCTTTTTCAATTTCATTATTATCAAAATTCCAAATACTGTTTCCATTTTATTGTGCTTTCGTACTATTTAATATTTTCTATATTCTTTTTAATTTGCGTTAAAATTTTTTCTATTGACCTATCTTCAAACTTCTCTGCTAATGCTCCATCACAAAATCTATTATTTCTAATGAAAGCTGAGATAAGCTTTAACAATGTTATAGTGTCTTGATTTTCAAATTTTTGTTTAGTGGCTATTTCTCTTCCTTCATTCCATTCTGCCCAATTAAAAGCAATTAATAAATTAAGATCGTTCAAAACACTTTCTAAATCCCAAACAATTTCTTTTTCGATGACAGGTGTAATTATAAAACTATCCGGGTCATTGGAATCTTCAATTATCCCTCCACTTTTAATAAAAGTTTTTGTTTTTTCAATTTCAGGAATAAGTGCGAAAAGCCTTTCCCAATCATCTTTTGATAATTTATTTATATGAGAAGAAATATTTTCTAAATTGCTATACATACTCTTTATTTTTCAAAGGAACTAAATGCTTATTATTTCCATATGCTATTTCATCAGGAATCTTATCCGGGAATACTTCACAATACACTCTCTCATTTATTTCCACCCCATCATTTCTCACTCCGATGAAGTATTTACAATGTCTTTTACGGCAATTTGGTTCTGCAATCATTTTTTATGTTTGATTAATTTCACTGCTTGAAGCATTACGTTATAGAATTGTATTAATCATCACCTCACGTAGCAACAAAGGTACGAAAAAAAAATAAATTTTAAAAAGATAGTTTCAAATAAAGAAAAAACAAATTCAGAACAGTATCTTTGCAGAAACAAATCGTCAAATGAAAAGGCTGATTTTTTTCGCAATCATTATCATAACCATTTCGGGATGCCACCAGGAGAAAACCTTTGAGGGCGTTCCGGTTTCCGACAGTTATAATCGGTGCAACGAAGATTTTGATTTCGGAGAACTGACGACAATCGGTGATCCGGGAAACAAGTTTATGATTACAATGCCATATAGCTGGGATATTCAGGAGGTTTATTCCGATACCATTTACGGAATTTTCGGCACTAATGCACCGGATATTGGAAATGACAATTCAAAACTGATGTCCCTGTCGGTTTCGGGATACAAAACAAACGACTCACTTGAAACCTATTTCAGAAATGAGCTCAGGTCAATGAAAAAGTCGGCACTGTTCAATCTGCTTGAAACGGGTGAAACGGAAGTCAACAATCAAAAAGGTTATTGGCTTACTTTTGAGATGAAAGAGGGGGATGAATTCATCGTCAGCAATGTAATTTACATAAAAAAAAACGGTACCGGAGAGGTTTATCTTCTGCAAACACTTGTTTACAAATCAAATGATTATAAAAAGAGAATCTGTGCATTAAAAGGGCTTGTCGAAACATTTGAGTTTGTTGAGTAATTGCCTGCTTTTTATAAACTGATTGAAAACGGGTTTGCAAGTTTTAATTTTTTTAGATTACTTAAAAGACACTCTGTTAGCTTAAAGGAGTATTGTAAAGTTTACGAAACGAAGTAAGTCCGTATGGATACGTTTTAGTATTAAAAGTGTATCTTTGTATCCAAAATAAAATAAAATGTTTGATATTCCATTGTTAAAATATAAAGATTCCGGAAATTTTCTACTTATTGCAGGCCCATGTGTAGTTGAGAATGAGACAATGCCTCTTGAGATTGCAAAGGAAATAGTATCCATAACGGACAACTTACAGATACCATATATTTTTAAAGCATCCTACAAAAAGGCAAACCGTTCGCGGCTTGATTCCTTTACAGGCATTGGTGACCTCAAAGGTCTTGAAGCAATCAGAAAAGTTCGCGATACTTTCAATGTTCCGGTTTTGACAGATGTTCACAGTCCTGAAGAGGCAAGGCTTGCAGCAGAATTTGTTGATATCTTGCAAATCCCTGCTTTTCTTTGCCGTCAGACCGACCTGTTGGTGGCAGCTGCAAAAACCGGAAAGATTGTAAATATCAAAAAGGGGCAGTTTTTATCGCCCGAAGCCATGAAGTATGCAGTACAAAAAGTTTTGGATTCGGGTAACGATAAAATAATGCTGACCGAAAGAGGTACTACATTCGGATATCAGGATTTAGTTGTTGATTTCAGGGGAATACCTACAATGCAAAACTTTGGAGTACCTGTCATACTAGACTGTACCCACTCCCTTCAACGACCTAATCAATCATCAGGAGTGACCGGGGGACAACCTGAACTTATTGAAACAATTGCAAAAGCCGGTATAGCTGTCGGTGCTGACGGTTTTTTCATAGAAACACATTCCGATACTGCAAAAGCCCTTTCTGACGGAGCTAATATGCTGCCACTGAATTTATTGCAGAACCTTCTCGAAAAGCTTGTCAGAATCAGGAAAGCATTATAGCGATAGAATTAAATATACTGGTTGCGTCAATATTTAGGTTTTGTTTTCTAATATTCCAATAGCAAATTTTTATCAAGTTCTAATACGTATGAAAAAAGTATTGTATTTGCATCTAACATAAACCGCAACATTGAATGGCCATATTTTACTAATAATATAAAGTTTGTTTAAAGTAGCATCGTTTGCAGCATTAAACCTGGCTAAAATTATTCAAGGTATCCGATGGCAGCTATTCCGTAAGTTTTTGTTTGCAATTTATTATTAATCAACAAACAAAAGATCTGTATTGTGAAGAAGAGAAATTTAGCATTAATTGCATACGGTATTTCAGTGCGCTGTATTAAAGATTAACACTAAAATATAAAATAGTCATATTTGTTTATTACATCCATATACATTTCGGGCAGTCTCTGTCAAAAAATTAGTATTTCAATATAAAAGCAGGCAACCAATAACATACTATCTTTGTCAATATAATACAGCATAGATTTAACGCTTTTAAACAATACAATTATGAAAAAAAATTTTACAAAAAGAAATTACATCAAACTTAACGGCGTAGCTGCATTGTTTGGTTTGTTAACAATGACGACCAATGTATCCTTTGGGCAAAAAGGAGACTCAAAAAACGAAAAAGATTTAATGCATCATGAAGTTATCGGTGATAAATATGTTCCCGGTAATAAAGGAGAAACATCTCCGGCATATAAATATGAAAGCAGCCTTTTCTTTATGACTCAGGTTAATATTAACGAAGACGGAGAAAACATCATAGGTGATGCCGGCAACGAGCCTTCGATTGCCGTTGACCCGACAAACCCGAATAGAATGGCGATAGGGTGGAGGCAGTTTGATAATGTCAGCAGTAATTTTCGTCAGGCAGGTTACGGATATACTCTTGACGGTGGTGAAACATGGACTTTTCCGGGTGTCATAAATCCGGGAGTTTTCCGTTCCGATCCCGTACTTGATTTTGATACTGAGGGCAGATTTTATTATAACAGCCTGACAGTTGACAATGATGATAATATGTGGTGCGATGTTTACCGGACTGAAATCGGCGGAGTCGAATGGGGCGAACCGGTTTATGCTCAGGGAGGAGATAAACAATGGATGAGAATTGACAGAACAAGCGGAATGGGTGATGGGAATATTTATGCTATATGGAATCAGTCTTATAGTATATGTAATCCGGGCTTCTTTACCCGGTCAACAGATGGGGGAGACAGTTATGAAGATTGTGTTGAGGTTGACGGTTCTCCTTACTGGGGTACTCTTGCAGTTGATGGCGATGGGAATCTGTATTCTGTTGGTGCAGGATGGAGCTATGACATTATGGTTGTCAAATCAACAAGTGCCCAGAATCCTAATGTAACACCAACGTGGGGAAATCCTGTTGAGGTTAACCTGGATGGCTACCTTACGGGATGGACAAACGTTAATCCTGCCGGATTGCTTGGTCAGGCCTGGATTGATGTTGATAAATCCGGAGGCCCGGGAGACGGCAATGTTTATGTCCTTGCTTCGGTGTCACGAAATTCAATCAATGACGATGGTGATGTTATGTTCGCCAAAAGTACTGACGGTGGAAATACATTTAGTGACCCCATCAAGATTAATGATGATATTGGAACAAGTAATATTCAGTGGTTAGGCACAATGTCGGTGGCACCTAACGGACGTATTGACGTTGTATGGCTTGATACCCGTGATGATAATCCCGGAACATACTGGTCTTCATTATATTATTCCTACTCATTGGATCAGGGTGAAACATGGTCGGTAAATGAAAGATTGTCAGAGGCTTTCGATCCACACGTCGGCTGGCCTAACCAACAAAAAATGGGTGACTATTTCGATATGGTATCTGATAACAGCAGTGCTCATCTTGCCTGGGCTAATACTTTGAACGGAGAACAGGATGTTTATTACGGAAGAATAACTCCACAGCTGACAGGAGTTGAAGATAATACCGAAAAACATAGTTTCCTTTCAATATCCAATTATCCGAATCCTTTTAAGGAAAAAACAACAATCAGATATAAACTTACGACCCCGGGTGAAGTCAATATTACTATTTTTGACATTTATGGAAAAGAGATACAAACGATTGTTAATGATGAAAAGCAGGCCGGTATCTATAATGTTGTCTTTACGGCTGACAATGATCTTCCGGGCGGTGTATATTATTGCCGTATTAAAGCCGGAACATATACTGAAACCGTGAATATGGTGCTGATACGATAAATATTATCAGGTTTCACTGTACATGCAAATATCGTATTGTTGGAGATTTAATTGAAAGAAAAAACTAATGCTTACAATCATCCGGTAAACATATCCTTTTGCCTTTTGAGAAAGTTGAATTTACCAAAAAAGTCACTCTGAGCGAAGTCGAAGAGTGACTTTTATGCTTTTTCTTCTAAAGAGAATAAAAATAATTGTGTTCAGTGCAACAAAAAAACAACCCTGCCAAAAATAAACTCAAAGGTTCATGATGACAGGGTTGCTATGATTGTACCGAGCTATTTTAGAGTAATAAATGTTACTGTTACTGCAAAGGCTTTACTATCTCAATAAGTTCCGGCAGATCCATTCCTATCTCTTTCAGGAAAGAAATTTTTGGAACTCCATTCTTAGTCCATCCGCGACGTTCGTAAACTGCATCAAGAAGCTGTTCGTAGCGGTCTTCACGATATTTACGGTGTATGGCAAGTTTTTCCTCTGTTGTTTTTCCTTCCGGGGTAACCCCAATCAGTTCTTTCATTTGCTTGTCGTACCTGTCTGCTCTTGATTCATATTCTTCAATTGTGACGGGGCCTGCGGCACGATATGGTTGAGCATCGTGTTTCCTGAGTCCGAAACCTCTGCGGATTGCAAAAATACGCTGGAAGTTATAAACTCTTTCCGATTGTCTGATCATCTCATACTTATCAAAAGGTTTTCCCGTAACAGCCTTGTAGATAGTAACATAATTATCTACATGTTCCGGTACTTTTGCCGGTTCGTCGGTTTCGGCATTACCCGCCGGTTCGACATCATTCCATGGTAGTTTGCACAATCCTTGCAGCCCGAACCAGGTTCTGAACATCGGGAAAAAGTGCAAAGCTTCGGCTTTATCCTCAAAAGTTGGGATTTGGTTATTAACCATATCCATAAATATCAGCCAGGCTTCATCGTGTTGAGGCCCTTTGTTGGTCATTGCATATCCTCCTTGCTGTGCGAGAGACTCTTTAGATACATATTGCGAATATTCCAGACCCTTATTTTCCATTCCTATATCTTGCATAAATTTGGGGTCGCCCCAGCCTTTTTCTGCAAAATACTCTTTTAACTTGCGAACGCCCATACCTGCAATCTTCCCTAAACCTTCGCCTTTTGCAACTTGGTGTAGAAGCTGCATTGCGCCGTCTTCATTGCCGAAATTAAGCTTAATCCCCCCGGTACGCTCTTCATTAAGAATACCGTTTTCATAGCACTCCATCAGGAATCCCATTGTTGTCCCCCACGTAATAGTGCAGATTCCATAAGTATCGCAATAGAAGTTGGATTCAATGGTGAACTCGGGATTAAATATTCCCATTATTGAGCCGAGAGAAGAAGCTGATTCATATTCGGGACCTTCAACAAGAACTTTTTGTCCTTTGTATGGACCTGTCCTTAATTCATAGTTGTCAACTCCTTTGGAGCACGACATATTACACCCTATCCAACATCCATCTGGCATTCCTTGTGTGAAAAATTTTTCTTTATAAATATCGGAATGGATCTTTGTTGCTTCCGGTGAGCTTCCGTATTTGAAATTGTTAATAGGTAAAAGATCATAATCATTCATAATATTTGTCAGGTGAGCAGTACCTTTGGTTCTCATTTCAGCTTGCTCGTCGTCGAAGTCTCTCATCTCTTTGTTAAACTTTTTGCCTCTTTCCATAATAGCTTTTATATCGACCACGTTGTTCAGGTTTCCTTTAACGCCGGGAATTTTTACTATCAGTGCTTTTAGGTTTTTATTTCTGAAAACCGTTCCAATTCCACCGCGTCCGGCTTGCTTAAGCCTTACCTCTTTACGTTTGGGATCGAAAAAACTGAAATTTAGCATCCCGATTAAAGAGTGCTCGGCAGCACTTCCCGTTGAGACTACTGAAATGTTTTTCCTGCCTTTTTCATCGTCGGCATACATCTCGTGAAGAATTGCAGCAAGCTTATGACTGTCCATCGGCTCAAGCGGAGCCTCAAGAATTTGAACTTTATGATTTACCCCGTCAATAAAGATCATTATATCTTTATTTGCTGCTTTTCCCTGGATTTCTATTCCGTCGAAACCGGCAAATTTTACAAACGGGCCGTAATGTCCACCGACATTACTGTCAATAGGAATGTCGGTTTGAGGTGATAGCGAGACTACCAACGATTTTCCCGTTCCTGAATACTGAGTAATCCCTCCGATGGGTCCTGAGAAGATATTAATCTCATTTTCGGGATCATCCCATTTGGTTTCGGGGGTCGTCGCATCCCATAGAAGCCTTAGCCCGTAACCTTTTCCGCCGATAAACTTTTCTTTCACTTCTTCGGGCACGGATTTCTCTTTAATGGTATTGTCGCTAAGATTAACGTATAAGATTTTGTCGGTATAGCCTCTGTAAAGAGGAGTAAAATCATAACTCCACTCCTTGATTATTTTATGGGCATCCATCATCTTTTGAATATCTTGCATATCTAATATTTTTAAAAATTAATAACTTATTTTCGATTTTTGGCAAAAATAACTGATATAAATATATCTTTGATGAAATTTGTTAGAAAATATCATTATGCAAATTCAAACATGTCGCTTGATATATTGTTAGTTGTAATATAAGGTGCTAAAAGATAATTCGTTTGATAATGCAATTAGAATGATTCTATTTATTATTGTTGTGTTTTTTAGGATATGGATAGTATGAACAAAGCAGAGCCGTTAAAATATTTTTTAGAGAAATATGGATTTGATAATTCAAAAGTAAAAAGCATTGTTGCCGGGGAAAAATACCTCGGGCTTATGCTTGATAACGGAAATATTGGAGTGTGTGCTACTCTCAGGATAAAAGTTGAAATTGATAGTATGGATAATGAGGCATTTCCTGACTTGGAAAATCATAACCACCGGCTTATTTATACTGCCTATCTTAATGCCCTGTTGAATTACAGGACTGATTACAGCGATGAGAAAGATATATTTGATTTTATTAATTTCGGGGCCTATAATAAGGTTGTGATGATAGGCGATTTCAGGCCGTTAGTAACAAAATTTGAGCAATCGGGAATAGAGGTTGTTGTTTTTGACCTGTTTAGCGATAGAGAAATTGTAATGCCAATTGATCAGCGTGAAAAATATCTGAGCAAGGCTGATGGTGTTATTTTGACGGCAACGAGTATTTTTAATAATACTTTCATTGAAATAACCGGCAGCGTTACTGATAAATGTGATATTTTTTTGTTGGGCCCAACTGCAATCCTTGATGAGGAGATGAAAAAATACAGAAATGTGAAAGTGATTTTCGGGACAGTATTTGGAAAGTATGATAATCGTATTTTGGAGATTATTGCTGATAATCAGGGTACACGGCATTTTCAAAAATATGCTAAAAAAGTTTATATATGACATTTGAGGAGATAAAGAAAAGACTTTCGAGAAAAGTTGTCGGAATTGCCGGTGCCGGTGGACTTGGTTCGAATTGCGCTGTTGCACTGGCAAGAGTAGGTACGGGAAAGCTTATTATTGCGGATTTTGATGTTGTCAGTGAAAGCAATCTTAACAGACAATATTTTTTTTACAGACAGATTGGACAAAAAAAAGTGGTTGCTTTGAAAGAAAATATTCTGGCAATCAATCCTGCCATTGAGGTGGAAGCTTATGATGTGAAACTTGGCTCAGACTCAATAATTAAGTATTTCGCAGGTTGCGATGTTATTGTTGAAGCCTTTGACAGGGCAGATATGAAGCAGATGATTATGGAAGCAGTTATAGGAGAGCTCCCTGACAAGACTTTGGTCACTGGGATAGGATTGGCAGGTACGGGTGATAGTAATTCAATTAGAGTGAGAAAAGAAGGGAATTTGTATATTTGTGGTGATGAAGTGTCGGAAGTCTCCGAGGATGATCCGCCACTTGCTCCAAGAGTTGGGATAGTTGCAAATATGCAGGCAAATACGGTTCTTGAAATCCTACTTGATAAAGATAATGACAATCAATGAATTACAAAATTATAAACACATGAAAATAACATTGAATAACAGGCAGGAAGAGCTTAAATATATTGACAGCATAACTGTTCAACAGTTGATAGATAAAATGAATTTTACCTTTAAATTTCTTGTAACAAAAGTGAACGGTGAACTTGTGAAAAAGGAAGAAAGAAACTTGGTTTTTGTTCAAGAAGGCGATGATGTTGCTATTATTCATTTGATAAGTGGAGGGTAGGGAGGCGTAGGGACGAAGAGATTAAGGGATGAATGGCCTTTTAGAATGAATGCAAAAATGGGTGAATGATTGAATTGGGCGAATATGCAAAATGCTTGAGTATAAAGATGATTCTAAATATAGAGCTTAGAGAATTAACTATATGATATTATATATATATATTGATTATGAAAAAGAAAACAAAAATAGGAATTATCATTTGCGACAGGTACAGAAATTGTGCAGGTGGCAAATGTTTCAGGGCACTGCAAAACAGGGAAGGGGCATTCAATATTTATAAGGATAATGAAGATGTGGAACTTGTCGGTTATACTTCGTGCGGAGGATGTCCGGGTGGAAATATTGAATATGCACCCGAAGAGATGAAAATGAATGGTGCTGAAGTAGTTCATTTCGCGACAGGATTCGTAGTGGGTTATCCGCCTTGTCCTTACATTGCCGGCTTTAAGGAGTTTATTGAGGAAAAATATGGAATGAAAGTAGTCGTCGGCACGCATCCTGTCCCTGAAAAGTATTTTATAACACACACAAAACTGGGAACTTGGAACGATAAGGAATGGGCAGAACTATTAATGCCTACAATGTGTAATGAGAAAACAAGGTTAGCTTATAATTGATTCAACAGGAGATTTATTGATTCACGGAATTTTTTCTATATGGCACAAAAAGGTGAAATATACGCTCCTGCATCGAAAAGCTATTTGCAGCGTGCAATGGCGATAGCAGCTTTGACGAGTGGCCGAACTGTATTGAAAAATGTCAGCTGGTGTGATGATACTCTTATCGTAAAGGATATTATTCAGCAGCTTGGAGCCACTGTACGGCAAGAAAATCGTGATTTTATTATAGAATCCGGGGGATTGAATATCAGAGAAGATAGTTTTTTTGTAGGAGAGTCCGGGCTTGCTTTGAGAATGTTCTGCCCTGTCGTTGCCTTAAGCGGAAGAGAGGTGGTTCTCAATGGTACAGGTTCACTTAAAACACGTCCGGCAAGTGTTATAGCGGAAGCATTAGGGCAACTTGGTGTTGATGTTTCAACCGGCAGTGACATGTGTTCACCTTTGTCAAATCATTATTTGCCTATTAAAATTCGCGGACCTTTAAAATCCTGTAAGATTGAAATTGACGGTTCTCTGACATCTCAGGTACTGACGGGATTGCTGATTGCTTTTCCACTTGTTAAAGGAGATTCGGAGATAAAGGTGCGTAATCTGAAGAGCAAGCCGTATATTGATATGACTATTGAAATTATGAATCGTTTTGGAGTTTCTGTTGCGCATCATAACTATCAAACATTTTTTATTAAGGGAAATCAAAAATACAAGCCAGCGCAATATGAAATTGAAGGCGACTGGAGTAGTGCGGCATTTTTATTGGTTGCCGGTGCAATTTCAGGTGAAGTGGAGATTGCGAATCTTGATTATAATTCAAAGCAGGCTGATAAAAGGATTGTTACTGTATTGAAGAGTGCCGGAGCTGATGTTGTCATAAATAATGATTCGGTTGTTGTCAGGAAAAACAACCTGAATGCATTTGAATTTGATGCAACAGACTGCCCTGACCTGTTTCCGCCTCTTGCTTGCCTGGGAGCAAGCTGTAATGGAGTTTCTATAATAAAAGGCGTTTCACGGTTAAAACATAAAGAAAGCAACAGGGCGGTAGTTCTGAAAAAGGAGTTTGAGAAAATTGGTGTCAGAATTGAAATTGTGGAAGATGATATGAAAATTATCGGTGGAAATATCAACGGTGCGGTGATAAATTCGAATGGAGATCACCGGATAGCAATGGCTGCCGGTGTAATGAATCTTGTTTCTATGGAAGAAATTGTTGTTACTGATTCTGAGGTTGTTAATAAATCGTATCCGGCTTTTTTTAAAGATGTTGAAAGGCTCGGTATTTAGAGACTTGAAAAAGACCTGTATCTTAACTGAATTTAGCGATATATGTGTTTTTTAGCAGACACTATTTAAGTTAATTTCCTATTACAGCCTTAAAATCAGAAACTTTTATACCACTATAAGACTTGAACTCGGACGGAGAACCATCTTTAATTGGTTCAGGGATGTTCTCGGTAAGTTTATTACAGCTTTCTGCCGTTAAATTTTCAATAAAACCTGCAAAATTATCACCTTCATCGTTTTCAGGTATATATTTGTAATATAGATTAGCTATCATTTTTAGCTTGTCAACATAAGGCCACTGCTCATCTTTTATTAATGTATTCCTGCTTTCGATCTCTGCTATTGCAACTTCGCTTATGGAGTTATGTTTGAAAATTTCGGTTTTTAAAAGTAATTCGATATCAAAAGCAAATTGCTTGGCAATTGTACCTGAAATTATTTTCCTTGCGTTTTCCACAGTGAAAGCTTTGAAGCTGCATCCGGTATCTGCTATATAATTTATTTGTGGTATCAGTCTTTTCCAAAGATAGACAAAGAGCTTATCTTTAGGATTAGCTTTTTCCTGATGATAGTATATTGAAGATTCTTTCCATCTTGATCCTATTGCTGCATTATTCTCTTCATTAATAATTTTATCTATGAGCAGACCTGCCTGTCCAAGATGGATTGATAGATCGGCATCTGTGTATAAAATTATATGATTCGGTTTTTCTTTCTGAGAAGCTACCCACATTCCATATTCAACTGAGCCTCCTTTTCGGCTTTCATTAGCGTTTCTTAAATCTCTTACAATGGGAAGCCTTTTCTCAATTGCATCCTTTAGAAACAATACTTTTACATTATCACTTTTATATTGTTTATCCAGAATTTTTTGCGCAATCTTCCCGCTATTTTCAGGACATCCGTCATCCACAATAAACATATCCCACGAAAAATTTGTTGTACCTTCAAAAAGCCAGTTGATCTGTTCGATCTTTTTCATTATAAGATCTTCTCCAAAAGGATGCTCCTTAACAGAAAGCATTCGTTGATGTTCTTGATATATAGCGTAAACTACCGACAGATGTAATTTTCGGTTTATTGTTTGAAGAGCTTTTTTTGACTTTGCAAGTTTAATTGCAAGGTGAATTATTAATGAAAAATTCTCTTTTTGTTTAGATATTAATTTTTCAACGTCCACTATTTCAGTGTAAAGCGATGCAGTCTCAATAATTTTGTCAGCAATCTCTGTGACCTGAGAAAGTACAACACTATCTGTTAGTTTAATGGAAACGGGTAAATCATCATTTAGTCCTTCAAGCAGGCTTAATATATCTTGAATCATCTCTATTTGGTTTTTAGGGGTGTAAAGATAATATAAATCATCAATATCAATTTAGAATATTTTATATTTAATTAAAAATATTAAAAGAAATGAAACCCGAAAGCTGAACAAGCCGTAAAACCTGCTAGTTTAAATTAAATATTAATAAATTTTGAAGTGATGAAATTTTTAACCCCGTTAATCCGAAAAATGCTTATAGCAGGTATTTTGATACTTGCTGGAATGACTATTAATGCTCAAGATGTAGATAATCAACTGGTTGCGCAGGATCAGGCAAAAACTGATCTCAAAGTTGATGCAACCGATGCCTCCAGTGAGAGTACTACATTAGAGAATAGTTTTATTGAGATGTATGAAATTAATCTTGGTGCAGCTAAAGATGCAAAGATTATTTTGGATGCTAAATTATTTTCAGAGCCATCTACATCTTCCGAGTCCCTCGGCTCATTGCCAAAAGGAACAATTGTTAAAAGTTATAAGATGTTAGCCCATGAACGTGTGTGGGCTGTTAAATATAACGGTGTGTGGGGTTTTGTCCCGATTACCTCATTAATGCAGGTTAAACTCAATGTTGATGTGAAGCCTGAAAAATTTGACAAACCACCCCGACTTAGAACGAGTGCCAAATTGGTCTATCCTGAAACTGCCAGAAAGATGGGAATAGAAGGGCAGGTTGTGTTGCTTATTTATATTGGAAAAGATGGAAAGGTTAACGAAACCAAGACTGTGAAAAGTATTCCTGAACTTGATGATGCAGCAATCGCAACGGTTAAGAAGCTAAGATTTAAACCTGCTGAATATAAGGGTAAGCCGGTAGCAGTATGGGTTAGGTTTCCTGTTAATTTTAAGCTGCAAAGATAGATTAAAGTACTTCAGCAACTACAAAGGTGCTGCCACCAATAAAAATGAGGTCTTCTGCATCGGCATTTGAAACAGCATTTGCATAAGCTTCAGAAACAGAGATATATGAATTGCCCGGTAATTTATGTTGCCGGGCTTTTCTTTTAAGTTCGTCCTGGTCGAGAGCTCTCGGTATTTTGGCCTTGCAAAAATAGTATTCTGCATTCTTTGGGAACAGATCTAATATTTTGTCAATTTCTTTATCATTAACCATTCCGACTACAAAATGGAGTTTTTGATAAGGAGTTTTGCTTATCTGGTAAAATATCTCTTTTAGCCCATCAACATTATGTCCCGTATCACATATTGTAAGAGGTCTTTTGTTGATAATTTGCCACCTGCCTGTTATACCTGTTCGACTAACTACGCTGCTGAAACCGTCTTTAATGTTTTGTTCGGTGATAGCAAAACCTGATTTTTTCAGAACCTCAATAGTTTGAAAAGCCGTAATGATATTTTTTTTCTGATATAATCCTGTCAAATCCGATACAATGCTTGTAACTTTTTTATTTTTTATTGACTTTATATCCAAAACTAATTTAGGAGAATTGTTAAAGTTTGTAAAGCAATCGGAAACCACATAATTGCGGTCGGCAAAGTATATTTGTGAGCCGTTACTGTTTGCACGATCTATGAATTGATGTTTTGTTTCCTTTTGTGTTTGCCCGATGACAATAGGGATGCCGGGTTTTATGATGCCGGCTTTTTCGATTGCAATTTTTTGAAGAGTGTCACCAAGGAATTGTGTGTGATCAAAACCGATATTAGTTATAACCGTTACAATTGAATTTACAACGTTTGTTGAATCCAGCCTTCCACCCATTCCTGTTTCCATAATTGCAATATCAACCTTTTGATCAGAAAAATATTTAATAGCCATCCCGAAAGTATATTCAAAAAATGAAGGCATTAACTTGTTAAACTTCTCTTTATAGTCGTCTACAAAGTCGGTTACATGCTTTTTAGTAATTTTTTCACCGTTTACTTTTATCCTTTCTCTGAAGTCCTTCAAGTGAGGAGATGTGTATAGTCCAACCTTCAAGCCGGATGATTGCAGAACAGATGCTATAAAGTAAGAAACGGAACCTTTTCCATTTGTGCCGGCAATGTGGACAGACCTGAATTTATTTTGGGGATTACCTAGAATTTCGCATAAAGCAATGGTATTATCAAGATTTGCTTTATATGCTGCTTTGCCAATCCTTTGGAACATTGGAAGTTGGCTGTAAAGATATTCGATTGTTTGCTTGTAAGGTGTCAAAAGAGTTATTTTTTCACAATAAAATGATACGTTATAGTTCCTTTTTGCATTTCGGGTGCTTTCGGATTTGCATTAAATATTGCCTTCTTTGCAGCTTCTTCAGCCATTTTTCGCAAAGCCGAATTGGTTGTGTTTGAGCCTTTGTCAATCGCAACAGCCTTCGTCACCTTACCCCATTTATCTACAATTATCTGAACTACAATAGTTCCATTTTCCGAAAATTTGCGATTGGGTTTGGGTAGAAATTTCGGTTCCCGGCCTTTGAGGCTGAATGATAGACCGTTTCCAATTCCACCAAGTCCGGTATAACTTTTCGAATCCATTGAACCGTGAGGTTTTCCCTGGTCACCTTCCTTTCCTGTTATTCCTTCGCTAACCTGCTTGTCGGAGGTTTTGCTTTTACCTTTATACAGGGCTGCCGGATTAACCTTCGGTTCCTCTTTTATTATCTCTTTCTCCTTTGGTTTCTCCACAGGCTTTTCAATAGGTTTTTTTTTAGGCTTTTTCTGTTTTGGCTTTTCAAAAACAGGAGCCGGTTCAATATCCTGTGTTGCAATCTCCTCTTCCTGTGCTTCAGGAGCAGGAGGGGGAGGAGTTACCTTTTCCGGTGCAGTAGTTTTAGCAGGTTGTATGTTTCCAACACCTTCATCTGAATTGCCAAGACTAACCTCTACACCCTCTTCACCCGGAAGCGGTAAAGGAGTTGTAAAACCAAGGAAAAGCAAAAGCAGTAGTATTCCCCCATGAAAAAGTACTGTTACTATCATTCCTTTATGTTTATCGCTTATCTTCATAAACAATCCAATTCCTTAATTCTCTAATTCAACAATTCAATAATTCATTACTTTCTATCTCTTCGGACTTGTTGCCAATATTACTTTATGTTTTGTATTATACTTTTTATTTATCGTATTCACAATATCTAATACGTTAACGACATATTGAACAGGTATTGTTTTATCAGCTTCAAGTCGTATTGATGTGCTTTCCTGTCTCGGAAGTTTCTCCAGTAATCCTGCTTTAAGCGTTTCCTCATTGACCTGAACCCCGTCGAGAAAATAATTCAAATCTTTATTTATTGAAATTGTTATTTTCGGTGGTGTTTCAATAGCTCTGCTGTTGCTTTGAGGCAGAAGAAGCTTAATAGCATTCGGTGCCACCAATGTAGAAGTGAGCATAAAGAAAATAAGCAGCAGAAAAACAATATCCGACATTGAAGCCATACTAAAGTCTGTTTTCCTTTTATTTCTTGTTTGTATTGCCATCCTTTATTGATTATTTTAATGCAAAATACTATTTCTTTGCCGGTTCATAAAGTACATCCATAAATTCGGAAGTTCTTGCTTCAAGCAGAAAAACAAGTTTTTCTACTTTGGCAACAAGAAAATTATAGCAAACGTATGCTATAATCCCTACAATCAGACCTGCAACAGTTGTAACCATTGCCTGATAGATACCTGTTGACAAAAGAGCGATGTCAATGTTGTTGCCTGCCATAGACATGTCATAAAAAGCCCTGATCATTCCAATAACAGTTCCGAGAAACCCCAACATAGGTGCCGCACCGGAAATTGTTGCAAGTCCCGAAATGTTTTTCTCAAGTCTTGCCACTTCTAACTTCCCGATGTTTTCGATAGCTGCATTTATATCATTTAGCGGTTTCCCTATTCTTGATAACCCTTTTCCTATCATTCTTGCAATAGGAGTATCATCGTTTTTGCATAAAGCAATTGCCGAGTCAATACGACCGCTGTGAATGAAATCGCGAATATTATTCATGAAATTTTTTTCATCTTTTGATGCTTTTGTGATTGCAAACAGCCTCTCAATAAATATATAGACTGCAATAACTGACAACACTGCAAGTATCGCCAGTATCCATCCACCTTGCATAGCAAGGTCCCAGAACGACATTTTTAACTCGGACGGTTGCCCTGCCATACTATTAGCTGTATCAGCAACTGCTTGTCCTGTTTGTGTAATCTGCAATAAGATACTTCCAAAAATCATAATTTTATGCTATATTAATTAAAAAAGTAAAAGTACATATATTGAAAACCAAGCTAAAGATTGTAAATGTGATTTGTTAACATCACTTTGTTAATATTTTGTAAAGCTTGTGAATCAAAGGAATCATAGAGGTTCGAGCACCTTTAATACAATACAATTTATATAATGTTTTAAATTAGATGATTATTTTGCTATTTGATTTAAAATTCATTTACATTTGCACCCGTTTTTTAATCCTTTAAACGTAAAAAAGATATGTTTATTTTAATGATTGTAGTCTTTGTTCTAGGTTATCTGGCGATAGCACTTGAGCATCCTATTAAAATTGATAAAGCAGCTTCTGCTTTAATTCTTGGTGTCTTAATTTGGATTGTGTATATTGAAGGTTCCACATCTATATTGGGTCTCGGGCATAGTCATGCCTGGCAGCATTTTTTGGAGAGTACCTCTTTAACTGATTTTGTTCAGAGGAACCCGGATGCTACCTTGGTAGAAAAGATGCGACATTTTATTGTCGATCATGAAATTGTTCACCATCTTGGAGATATCTCGGAAATACTATTCTTTCTTTTAGGTGCAATGACAATTGTTGAGACTGTCGACCAGCATCAGGGATTTAAGCTTATTACGGACAGAATCACTACAACAAATAAGGTGAAACTATTATGGATCCTTAGTATCCTTACCTTCTTTATGTCGGCATTGCTTGATAACCTTACTACTACTATTGTAATGGTTGCCTTGTTGCGTAAACTTGTTCATGATAAGCACGACAGGTGGTTCTTTGCAAGTATGATCGTCATAGCGGCCAACGCCGGAGGTGCATGGTCTCCTATTGGCGACGTCACTACGATTATGTTGTGGATTGGTAAGCAGATAACGGCTCTTAATATTATAAAGATGGTTATTGTCCCAAGTATTTTTAATATGATTATCCCGCTGGCAATAGTATCATTATATATGAAAGGCCATATTGAAAAGCCAAACATTGTTGATGACGGCACAAATGATTTCACTACAGAGAAGGAAAGAAGATTACTGCTGTTCCTTGGCGTGGGAGCATTGCTTTTTGTTCCGGTTTTTAAAACAACAACACATCTTCCTCCTTATATGGGGATGCTTTTCGGACTCGGAGTCGTTTGGGTTACCACGGAGATTATGCACCATAAAAAATCTTCCGAGATTAAAAAGAAACTTACAATATTTGGTGTTCTTAAAAGTGTTGATGTTCCTACGGTTTTCTTCTTCCTAGGTATCCTGTCTGCTGTTGCCGCACTTCAATCGGCCGGTCATCTTGGTTTACTTGCAGAATATCTTGATGAGAAAGTTCATAATATTTTTGCTATTAATACAATTATAGGAATCCTTTCATCAATTGTTGATAATGTGCCGTTAACAGCAGGAGCGATGGGTATGTATCCGATTATGACCGATGCTATGGTTCAGGCTTCTGCTCAGCCTGAGTTTGCTCATCACTTTGTTCAGGACGGTGCATTCTGGGAACTGCTTGCTTACGCTGCCGGAACAGGTGGAAGTATCCTTATCATCGGTTCTGCTGCTGGTGTTGCAGCAATGGGACTCGAAAAGATCGACTTTATCTGGTATATGAAACGTATCAGTTTGCTTGCCCTGGCAGGTTATCTCGCGGGTATCGCTGTTTATTATTTGCAGGATATCATATTATTCCATATGTAAACAAGAAATATTTATAAAAAAAGGCTGCAAATTTTGCAGCCTTTTTTTTGCCAATAATTTCGGAATGCAGTTTCTAATGTCAATACAGATACTGTGTGAAAAAACAAATAAGAGAAGTAAGGAATTAATTTAACCCGAATTATGCAATAGCTAAATCCGGGGTCAGTCCTCCTATTCCGTTAGTTCGTGAAACCCATAATGCATAAGGTGGGGTTAACGGTAGATTTTTATAAGTTAACGGTTTGGAGTCGGATAAAAATGAAACCTGATAAACCGGAATTTGAAATCTTGCAAATATCCGGTACGGGATTCGGAAATCCCGAACAGCAGGGGGATTAGAGTGTTATTCCCCGGTTCTTTCTTATCCCTCAGTGGATTAAGGTGTCACTTTACAGCTCTTTCCTCCCCCTGAGTGGAAGTGTTAAAGGTGCCACTCCACCGCTCTTTCCTCTCCCTGTGTGGGAGGATTAAGGTGTCGCTCCACCGCTCTTTCCTCTCCCTGAGTGGAAGGATAAAGGTGTCACTTTACAGCTCCTTCCTCTCCCTATGTGGGAGGATTAAGGTGTCGCTCCACCGCTCTTTCCTCTCCCTTAGGGAGAGGATTAAGGTGAGGGGTCAATAAAATAGAAAAATTCATATTTTAATTTAATTCATTTGATAATAATAAAAAAATATAAATCACCTCACCCTGACCCTCTCCTCACAATCCTTCGTTTAAACTACGGATGTTGAAAAAGGAGAGGGTCAGGGTGAGGTGGGTTTTTGTGTTTCTTGGTGTCTTAGTGCCTTTGTGGCAAAAAACAAAAGGGACGATATGGAATAATAAGCAGCACAAAAAAGAATGCCACTAAGACACCAAGGCTCAAAGGTTCACAAAGGAGCGTATTTCATATATTTCCAAGCGTGGACGCTTGGAACATAGGTGGTGGGCGTAGACGCTTGGAACGTAGATGAAAAAAACTATTCGGGATATAATTGCCGCTTTTTATTATTTTTACTACTTGATTAATACTAATTAGTGCTCATTCCAAATCTATAAGCCACTCCGGCCAAAAGAGACAAAGAGTTGTTTTTTAGGCTAACATCTCCCTCATTATCACCATTATAAGTATTACCCAACCCAAAATTATCTCTTATTTCCAAAGAGATAAGCACTCGCTCCTTCACCGGAAACAATACTCCGGTACCGGCTGTCAAACCAAAATCAAATCTCTCTGTGTTTCCGGTATCATCATACTTAACTTCAGGCACTTCTGCAATTGCATTAAAAAGATGTGTGCTTTTTATCAAATAGCCGAAATAAGGACCTCCGTTCACAAAGAATTTTATATCTTTCCCAAAAGAAAACCTTGCAAGCAACGGCAATACAATATAGCTATTGTTTATATGCATACTGCTTTCCCCTATTTCGACTCCGTTAATATCAACATAGGTAATTTTGTCTTTGGCACCTTTTTTTTCATAAGAAATATTTGTCCGTAAAGAAAATAATTCGGAAATGTTGTACTGAAAAGAAATACCACCTGTAAATCCCAAAGCAGCATCATAAGAAAAAAGGCTGTCACCCCTTAATGATATCAGCCCTGCTCCCCCTTCCGATCCTATCTCAAATTTACTGTTTTGACCGGATGATTCATTTATAAAAAATGAAAATAGTGCGAAAATTAAAACTGTGAGTTTTTTCATATTTTATGAGTTTTAATATTATTTTGACTTAAAAACGCAGATAAAAAGTGAATTATTGTACCGAAGGATTGCATACCGCAAAAACTTATTGTCAGTTACAAGATAACCAACAGGAATGAGTATTAACTATCATCGCACAATTACCTTTTTGGTAAACACCTTGTTTTTTGTTAATATTTTTACAAAATAAGGACAGCTCTTTCCTCTCCCCAAGAGGAAGGTTAATGGTGCCAATCCACCGCTCTTTCCTCTCCCTTAGGGAGAGGATTAAGGTGAGGGGTAAGTAAAATATAAAAATTCATATTTATTTTAATTTATTGATAATAATGAAAAAGTATAAATCACCTCACCCTGACCCTCTCCCCACAATCCTTCGTTTAAACTACGGATGTTGAAAAAGGAGAGGGTCAGGGTGAGGTGGATTTTTGTGCTTCTTGGTGTCTTAGTGCCTTTGTGTCTTCGTGGCAAAAAATATCATATTCGGGTATAACATCAGCAATTAAATATGCCACTACTACGAAAATTTTCGGAGCAAGGCTCAAAGGTTCACAAAGCAGGACTTTTCAAACGGATTGCCACGGAATTCCTGCGCACATTCCAGCCCTATAATTCCTCGCAATGACGCTAACTGCCTAATTATCCGAATATTAAACAAATGTCGTCATCACGAATACGCTTAAGTGGGTGTGGCGATCCGTCGGATGTTACGGATATGGGTAAGTATCATTTATGCAGGATTACAAATCCTGTATATATTAGGTTCGGGATTCGGAAATCCCGAACAGCCCGGGATATAAAAGGCTTGCTGTATCTCATTTAGTCCTTTGAGTGGATTTAGATATAAACCGCTCCTCCGCAATGATCTTTTCGTGCTCCGGTCACTGACGAAAAAATATTGGTTTCATTACGCAGGCGTAAAACACCCATAAATGCAAATATCAAAGCCTCTTTGAAATCAATAAGTGTTCTGTCCGGGATAACTATCTCTGTCTTAGACTTTTCTTTAATACGGTTAATCAGGAAGGTGTTATTTGCACCTCCTCCGGTTATCATTGCTTTGCCGGGTTTTTGCAATATTGTCGAAATTTGTCCTGCAATATGTTCCGTAACGGTATTGAGCAAATCCTCAACAGAAACGGAATGCTTTTCAATTATTGAAATGAAAGAATCGAAAACCCACTCTTTTCCCAGTGATTTAGGCGGATTCAGATTGTAGTATTTCAATGAATTGAGTTCGGATAGTAAATTTTCATCAGAGTTACCCGTGGCCGCCATTCTGCCGTCTTCATCAAATTTTTGACTGCGCTTTTCCGACAGATAGTTTAATGCCATATTTGCCGGACAAATGTCGTAAGCGATCCTTTTGCCCTTATCCTCGTAAGAGATGTTTGCAATTCCTCCGATATTGATACAGTAATCATATTCTGAAAACAGCAATTTATCGCCAATTGGAACGAGCGGAGCACCCTGGCCGCCGAGAGCCACATCTGTTGAGCGGAAATCGCAAACCGTTGTAATCCCGGTTACGGCAGCAATAGCAGCTCCGTCACCAATTTGTAATGTGAGTTTTTTTTCGGGTTGATGGAAAACAGTGTGGCCATGGGAGGATATTATGTCAGGAGTGTAACCGCATTTTTTTATGAAATCATTTGCAAGTTTTCCGAGATAATGTCCATATTCAATATTTAATAAGGTAAGTGATTCAGCATCTGATTTCATTGAGTTTACAAGCCTGTTTTTCCATTCATCTGAATATTCAACAGTAGTAGCATCAATAATGTCATATTCCCATTTCCCGGCATTATATTCAAACCGGCAACAGGCAATATCAACACCGTCGAGAGAGGTGCCTGACATTAAACCTATTGCTGTGTATATGTTCATTTATAAATATTTGACAATTGATTCAAGATGTATTCCTCGGGAAGCTTTTAAAAGTATTGTTTTTCCTGAAATCCGGTTATTCCTGATGTAATTTGTTGCTCCTTCTGTCTCTTTAAAGCATTTGTTTCCATTTGTATCTGCTACACTACAGAAAACAGGTCCGACAAGGATTACATCATCAATTCCCGAACCGGTTATTATATTTAATATTTTATTATGCTCAGAAGCACTATCCTTTCCCAATTCCAGCATATCGCCGAGAATCAGCATTTTATTTTTGTAATTGCTTTTTATGAAACTGTCAATTGCAGCTCTCATACTTGTCGGATTTGCATTGTATGCATCCATTATAACGGTATTTGAACCTGTTTTTAATATCTGGGATCTGTTGTTTGACGGCTCGTATGATTCTATTGCTGTTTTAATATTGCTTTTGCTTACACCAAAATACGCCCCGATGGCGATTGCCGCAAGAATATTTTCAAAATTGTAGCTTCCGAATAATTTTGAGTCTATCCGGTCAGTAATATTACCGGTTTTGTATTCAAGAGATACAAACGGAGCCGTATTTATGATTTTTCCTTTGCAAAATACCCCATCAGTTGTGCCGTAGGTTATTTTGTCGAGTCTGCCGCTGATTTTCTTAAGAATACTATTATCGTAATTAATAAATACTTTTCCGTTTTTATTCCTGAGGAAATCATACAGCTCACCTTTTGTTTTTATCACCCCCTCGAAACTGCCGAATCCTTCAAGATGCGCCTTGCCGATATTTGTTATAATTCCGTAATCAGGGTCTGCAATTTCAGAAAGCACCTCAATTTCTTCCGGATGATTTGCTCCCATTTCGACTACAGCAAATTTCCGGTCTTCCGTCAGGGAAAGAAGTGTAAGAGGCACACCGATATGGTTGTTCAGGTTTCCGGTTGTTGCTTTTGTGTTGAATTGAGAACTAAGCACTTTTGCGATTAGCTCCTTAGTTGTTGTTTTTCCGTTTGTTCCTGTTATTCCTATTACTTTCGGTTTTAATTGCATCCGGTGATAGTGTGCAAGTTCCTGAAGTGTTGACAGAACGTCGTCAGTCAGTAAAAAGCGTTCATCCTTTTTATATTTTTCATTATCAATAACAGCAATAGCAGCACCTTTAGCTATTGCCTCCGCAGCATACTTATTACCGTCGAAGTTATCTCCTTTGAGAGCGAAGAATATTGAATTCGCGGGAATATCCCTTGAGTCGGTTGTTATGCGGGGATATTTTTTGAAAACCGTATAGAGTTTTTCTGTCGAAATATTCATAAAGGCAAATTTACAAAAAAAACAAACCCCATACCTTAAAAGATACGGGGCAGTTATTTTGTTGCATAACTATTTTAATATCCTGACGGATCACCTATGCGGTCCATTGCACAGCGGAATCCAATATAATCGGTAGCTCCGTTCTCATCAAGAAACCTTCTTGTCGAGGGCATCATCCAGTATGCATAATCTTTCCAGGAACCACCTTTGTAAACTCTGGCTTTGTCATTAATCATTGTAGTTACTGAATAATCATACATTGTGCTTGAATGTGAGTCCTGCTCTTGTTTAAGCCAATCATCTTTATTTATTGATGATTCAAAGTCACCATCTTTATAGTTAACGTTATCGGCTTTTCTGTAATTTTTTCTATCAATAAGGTCTTGAGCAGGAACAGGTTCATATTTTAGTCTTCCGAATTCATCTTTTTCAGCAATTAATCCTTCTGAATCTCTGACTTTTCTTTTGAAAATATTTCCTCTGTAAGGATCAAGGTCAGACATATCTTCATAAGAAAGCGGTCTGTAAACATCACTCACCCATTCACTTACATTGCCTGCCATATTGAAAAGGCCAAAGTCGTTGGGCCAGAAAGAACCTACAGGTGCAGGGATAATAGCACCATCATTGAGAGTTCCGGCAATACCTGCATAGTCACCGTCACCTCTTTTGAAGTTGGCAACAAAACTTCCGTAATAATGCTTTTCGTTTGTACGTGTTACATAGCCGTTCCAAGGATAAATCCTTCTATCGATTACACGTTCATAGACATTGTTCCCGACGAGTGCAAGTGCAGCATATTCCCACTCTGCTTCAGTCGGTAGCCTGTAATTCGGAAGCAGGATACCGTCTTCCATTCTGACTCCTCTTTCTCCGGTACTGTTGGGATTCAGGTCTTGAAGATTTTTATTTACAAGTCCTTCATATTGTCCAGCAAGGTATGCTTCAGTGTTAAAGTTATTTTCATTTAACTGATCCGGGTCGGGATCAAGAATTCCGCGTTCAACAAGGAGCATCTCATTAACCCTGTCGGTTCTCCAGGCACAATAATCATTTGCCTGAACCCAGCTAACACCGACAACAGGGTAGTAATGATAGGCCGGATGGCGCAAATATAGCTGAACCATAGGCTCGTTGAAAGCCAGTTTGTCTCTCCACACGACTGTGTCGGGAAGAGCTTTGCGGTAAACTTCGGGGTAATCTGATCCAAAAACCCTGTTAATCCAAAAAAGGTATTCCAGATAGTCCACATTGGCAACTTCCGTCTCATCCATATAGAATGATCTCACAGTTACTTTTCTTGGCGGGCTGTTATGTTCATACATTGGGTCGTCGTAATTGGCCCCCATTGTATAACTGCCACCTTCAACAAAAACAAGTCCGGGTCCTGTTTCCTGTCCTTTGTAATCAGCAACTTCAAATCCGCCATTCTTCGGATCATTGTATTCCCAGCCTGTTGTGGCTGATTTCTCTTTGGAACAAGAGGAAAATATAACCACTGTCCCTAAAACAATAAAAGCTGATAAGAAATTCAAATATCTCATAGTCTTTAAAAATTTGATGCAAAAATAACTAAAATTCCGGACATTTTATTGCCCCAGGTCTATTTCTTTTTTTATTACAATTTATTAACATCGTTAAAGATACCTCATGTGCCCCTCCTGAAGTTCCTTTTAATTTTGACATTGAAAGGTCATAAGAGTATCCGAACCTGAATCTTTTTTGTTTTAATCCTATCATGAAAATTGCTCCGTCTGTATTCTCAAAATTATGTCTGAACCACGCCCCGACTACAATTGGATACCTTTCAACATTTATTCCAATATTCATCTGATGCATATTGCCTTGCATCTGAAATAATAATTGCGGCAAAAATACAAAATCTGTATTATTATTACCATAACCTTTTCCTGTCGATATCTTTACACCTGTGTGTACGGTATATTTTCTATAAAGTTTGTTTTTGTCAGTTTGATTGTAATAGTTAAGACTTGGTTCCGAAAGGTGATCTGCCGATATACCAATAAAAAATATTTCTTTAACACCAAGTAACAGTCCAAAAGAGAAATCAGATACCATAACCGTAGTGTTATCAGGTGGCATTTCGCCTGTCTGTCCTGTTATGTCTCCGGTTGCAGGGTCTATCATATCCTGAAAAATTAGGTTGTCAAAGTTGAATTTTTGATAATGAAATGTTGCTTCAGCTCCAGCGTTTAATTGAACTTCACGACCTACAGTTAGATGGTATGAGTATATCAGGCTTGCCCTGTTGGTTATATATGTTCCGTCTCCGGCATTATCAGAGTTTATAAGAATCCCCAATCCGCTTGAAATTGATTCCAAAGAAAAGTCGGCCGCAGCGTTATAAGTTACAAAATTGCCTGGTACTGAAGGCCATTGATTCCTGTAATTGAAAATTATTCTTGAGCATTCACCTGTTCCCGTAAGAGCAGGATTAAGATATAAGGGATTTGCGTAAAACTGCGAGAATTCGGGATCCTGAGCCTGTACGGTGAGCACAGTAAATACCTGCGACATAAAAATTGCTGCTAATATGTTGCTATATAATCTCAATGTTAATTTCCAATCTTTGTTTAAAACCACGGCTGTAAAATTATGAGAAATTTTATTCCAATCCGCAATTTTATACAATATAGTATGTTTTATAACGTTTGATATTCAATTTTAGTTTCAATATGGCTGAATTTAACAATATTAATGGATTTTTTAATTAAAACACTTGCCTATACAAAATATTTCTACTTTTAATATCTGAAGAATATAACTTTTTTAAATTTGTTTTATGAGACATATTGTTTATGTTGTTTTATTCGTACTTACACTCTTCCCAACAGGTAATATTTTTGCTCAACCATTAGAATATGGAAGAGATATTAATTGGGAAGGAGTTAAAAAGATTGAAATTTCTTATGATGATTTTATACCTGTTCTGGCATTTGACGGAGCAAGATATAAAAAAATGAATAATTATCTCCCTGAGTATTTTGAGAGAATTCCTGTTGAATATTATGGTGACTTTGAAGTTACTATTGTTGATCGTATTTTTGAGACTATTCCTGAAAATGAGATTAAAAATATTGAAGGTCTGAAAAATGTCAGTGATGAAATTTCAGTCAATAGTCATTTGTCGTACGACAAGAAAAAACCATTTGCAACCATTTCTTTTGTTCCTTTGAGGAAAAATGATTTGACAGGTCAGTATGAAAGACTTGTATCATTCAAAATTCGCATTGAATCTGATAATTCTATTACAAAAAGTAGCTTTGACGATAGTGCTTATTATGTTGAACATTCTGTACTTGCTTCCGGCAATTGGTATAAAATTGCAGTAAGTAATAACGGTATTTATAAGATATCTTATGAGGATTTAAAGAATTATGGAATTGACGTTGATGCACTAAACCCGAAAATGATTAGAATATACGGGATAAATTCCGGGATGCTTCCTGAGGATCCTACAAAGTTCAGATATGATGACCTTCAGGAGATGTCAATTTATGTTGAAGGTGAGGATGATAATGTGTTTAATTCGGGTGACTATGTTCTTTTTTACGGTCAGGAGCCAAATGCCTGGTATTATAATGAACCGGATCAGTCATATACTGAAAGGATGAACTTGTATTCAGAGCATTCCTACTATTTTATTAATGTTGATATAGGAGAAGGCAAGCGAATAGAAAAACAATTGTGGCCTGCTGAGAATCCGACAAATTTTGTTTCAAAATATACCGATGCAATTCATTATGAAGTTGACGAAGCCAACCTCATTAAATCCGGACGGGAATGGTACGGAGAAACCTTCGACCTTTATAACAATATGGAAAAAGAATACAGCTTTTCCGATTTCGATCCGAATTCAGTTGCATTTTTTAAAGCAGACGTTGCAGCGAGGTCTCCTGTTACGAGTTCATTTAAATTTTTTGTGAATGATGTTCAAGTTCTGAACTTAAATGTTGCCAGTATTCCAGATATGGCTAATCAGCAAAGTGACTACGCAAAAACTTCGTCTAATCATGTTTATTTTGATATGCCTGGACCTGATTTAAAAATAAAGGTCGTTTACAGCAAACCTCAGGCTACATCAGTTGGCTGGCTGAATTATTTTACAATTAATGTTGTCAGGAAACTTCACTTTACAGGAGGGCAAACCCCTTTTCGTAATCTAAACACAGTGGGTGTTGATGTAGTCTCCGAGTATACTGTCAGTAATGCAAACTCCAATGTGCTGATTTGGAATGTTTCCGACCCTGTAAATGTTACAAGCATGAAGACAACACTTTCGGGTAATAAACTTAAATTCAGGATAAAAACAAGTGATATCAAGGAATTTGTCGCGTGGGACGGAACCTCTTTTAATTCTCCCTCTTTTGTTGAGCGTGTCCAAAATCAGGATTTACATGGAATGGATGACTATGAATTGATAATAGTTGCTTATCCCTCTTTTGTTGAGCAAGCCGAGCGTTTGGCTGATTTCCACCAAACGCATGATAATATCTCATCTTTTGTTGTTACCCCTCAAACTATCTACAACGAGTTTTCTGCTGGAAGGCAGGATATTACTGCAATAAGGGATTTTTCTAAAATGTTGTACGACAGACCGAATTCGACCGGTCATATTAATTACTTATTAATGTTTGGTGATGCATCATACGATTACAAAGACAGGACTGAGATCAATACTAATCTTGTTCCAACCTGGGAGTCTCCAAATTCTTTGAATTATGTAAATTCTGTTGCATCTGATGATTTTTTTGGTTTTCTTGATTATATCCCGAATGATGATATGGTTGACCTGTGTATAGGCAGATTTGTTGTTGATAATATTGAACAGGCTAAGAATGCCGTTGATAAAGTAATTAGCTATACGACAAATACAGATAAGGTTATGGGCGATTGGAGAAATGTTGTTTGTCTTGTTGCTGATGATGAGGATAATAATTTACACCTTAACGATTCTGAAAAACTTGCTACGATGATTGATACTATTGACAAAAATATTAATGTCGATAAAATTTATTTAGATTCTTATAAACAGGTCTCAACTCCGGGAGGCCAGAGATATCCTGATGCTAACCGTGATATAAATGTCAGAATGGAGAAGGGTACACTGATAATGAATTATGTAGGTCATGGAGGTGAGCTTGGCTGGGCACACGAAGGAATTCTTGACAATAATGATATTCTTAGTTGGCATAATTGGGATAAACTTGCTGTGTTTGTTACTGCTACTTGTGAATTCAGCCGCTTTGATGACCCCACAAGAGTCTCGGCCGGCGAAAATGTATTCCTTAATCCTAACGGTGGAGCTGTTTCACTATTTACAACAACGCGCCCTACTTATGCTTCCGGGAATTCCGCACTTAGCAAAAGCTTTTATAAATTTGCTTTGACAACAGTAAATGGTGAGCATAGAAAAATGGGAGAGGTGATACGTCTTGCGAAAAATGAAGCCGGGTCATCTGCCAATGGAAGGAAATTTGTCCTATTAGGAGATCCGGCAATTGATTTTGCCTTTCCTGAGAAGAAAGTTATTACACTTAAAGTTAACGGTGTTAGTGTGACCGAACCGCTCGACACCCTGAAAGCACTTAGTGCGGTGACAATTAGCGGTGAAATGCAGGATATTGACGGGAATAAGTTGTCATCATTTAACGGAACGCTCTTTCCTACTATTTTTGATAAACCTTTCCCATATACAACTCTTGGAAATGATGGCAATAGCTATCCCACAACATTTTATATTCAAAAAAATCCTTTGTATAAAGGTAAGGCAACTGTTGAAAACGGTGAGTGGTCTTTCTCATTTATCGTTCCTAAAGATATTGCGTACCAATACGGTTTTGGGAAGTTCAGCTATTATGCAAAAAGTGATAACATTGATGCTGCCGGATATTTTCTTGATGTTGTGGTCGGAGGTTATAATCCAAATGCTTCTGTTGATATTACAGGACCTGCGATAAAATTATTTATGAATGATGAGAGTTTTGTTTTTGGAGGTTTAACTGACCAAAATCCTATATTGCTGGCTGATATTTTTGACGAAAGCGGCGTAAATACCGTAGGAAGTGGAATTGGTCATGATATTGTTGCAACTATTGACAATAAATCAAGTTTTATATTGAACGACTATTATGAGGCATCTCTGAATAGCTATAAATTCGGTGCGATAAATTATCCGTTTTTTAATCTAGACAATGGTTTGCATACTCTTACATTACGTGTTTGGGATGTTTATAATAACTCATCCAATGCATATACTGAATTTGTTGTTGCCGAGTCGTCGGATATGGCAATGAACTATCTTTTGAATTATCCTAATCCGTTTAAATCTTCCACTATTTTTACGTTTCAGCATAATCAGTCGCAGGAGCCGATTGATGTACGAATTGAAGTCTATTCTATTTCAGGTCAGCTTGTAAAAACAATCTCCGATATATACAACTCCGGAGGCTATAAATATAAATCTCACGAATGGAATGGTTGTGATGAAGGTGGCCAGAAATTGGATCAGGGTATTTATGTTTACAGGGTAATTGTTGAAAATGCCGACGGAACGGTTTCTCAGGAAAATAATAAGCTGGTTATTTTGAAATAATCAGTAAAACGCAACTATTTTTAAATATGTTGCGTCTTTTTAATATTGGCACAAAGTATGTTAATATTATTTTCGTACTTTTGTGTTTTTCTATGGTATTATTAAATTGGAAATGCTTTTGTGGATGAGATTTTTACTTAAATATATATTGATTTTATTAATTCCGTTCTCAGTGTTCGGTCAGGGAAAAGTCATTAATGACGAAATTGATTGGAAAGGTGTTGTGAAGGAGAATGTTAACGATAGCCTGACTGCTGAATATCTTTATTTTGATGATGCACAGGTTAACCTTTCAACAGGACTGCCTTCCTATTTATCTACTTTCTCATTGGAAAGTTCAAATGTAAAATTTAAGGCTGAATTTATAACTCAGACGTTTGTTGCTTGTACTCCCGAAGAAAGTAACTTGCTGAAGGTTTCCGGTTTTAATAGCTATAGTGTCTCTGTTAGTTCCGAAGTTGGTTTTGAAAAGAAAAATCCATTATGCATTGTATCGTTTATTCCTGTTAGACTTAATAAGGAGACAGGTGCTTATGAGAAGTTGACAGAATTTAGCCTTAAAGTAACTCCTATTCTTGAATCCCAAGAACCGGTTATGGATTCTAACCGGATTTATGCCGAACATTCGGTTCTGTCAACCGGCGAATGGTATAAAATAAGGATTAGTAATACAGGTGTGTACAAAATAACTTATAATGATCTCGTATCCTTTGGAATAGATCCAGGCTTGATAAATCCTAAAAATATTCGTATCTATGGAAATGGGGGAGGTATGCTTCCTGAGAAAAATTTAACCCCTAGATATGATGATCTGGTTGAGAACTCTATCTTTGTCAGTGGTGAGGATGACGGTATTTTTAATGAGGATGACTATATCCTGTTTTTTGGACAGGGACCAGATGAATGGAAAGATGTTCTTGGCTTTTTTGATTACAGAATTAATCTGTATTCCGATTTTACTTTTTATTACTTAACTGCTTCATTTGGAGTAGGCAACAGGGTGTTTTCACAACCTCAAACTACTGATGAACCTACGGGAGTAGTTTCTTCATATAATTATTACACAGCATACGAAAAAGAGAAAATAAATCTCATTAAATCCGGAAAAGTCTGGTATGGTGATGAATTTGGGGAAACCACAGAGTATGAATATGAGTTTGATATCCCTAACATTGATACATCCTCAAATATTACGGTTAAAACAGGTTTTGCAAACCGGACATTTGCCAGTGATACAATTATTACTTTCGCAAATGATGAACAGGTTGATGTAGCCACAATGATACCTATTTCACAGGGAACGGTTTTATATGCAAAGACAAAAAAACGAACATTCCAGTTTAAGCCTACCGGTGAATTATTAAAGCTTAAGTTTAAATATTTACCATCTTTAAAATCTTCCAGAGTTTGGCTTGATAATATTCGTGTTAATGCAAGATGTAAACTTACTATTGAAGGACAGCAACTCTATTTCTGTGATTTGAATTCTGTTGCAGATGGTTCCGTCTCTGACTTTATTTTGTCAGGGGTAAATGGATATACGCAAATATGGGAAGTCAGTAATCCCAGCGAGCCGAAAAATGTTCAGTTTGATACTAATATGCAGGAGATAAATTTCAGATTACACACCGACTCATTACGGAAGTTTATTGCTTTTGATAACTCAATGTTGTTAAGTCCGGAATTTGTGGGTGAAGTTCAAAATCAGGATTTGCATAGCATATCAGGTGTGGATATGATAATTGTAACGAACCCCTTGTTTACGGATGCTTCGCAGAGGCTGGCTCAGTTGCATCAGGAAAAAGACGGGTTGACTATTGCTATTGTTACCACAGATCAGGTTTTTAATGAGTTTTCTTCAGGAATGCCTGATCCTACTTCAATACGTGATTTTGTTAAGATGTTGTATGACAGGTCTGACGGAGCTGAACCAAAATTTCTTTTACTTATGGGAGATGGTTCTTTCGACCCGAAAGACCGGATTGAGAATAACACTAACTTTGTTCCAACATTTCAAACGCAACAGTCCTGGAATATGGCGATGAGTTATGTTATGGATGATTATTTCGGCTTTCTTGATGACAATGAAGGGAATAATGGTGTAGGTGTGCTTGATATCGGGATAGGGAGGTTTCCTGTAACCAATACCCACGATGCTTCAGTAATAGTTGATAAAATTGAACATTACTATGAAACAGCAATGCCTCCTTTTGGTATCTGGCGCAACAAAATTTGCTTTATTGCCGATGATGAAGATAACAATCTACACCTTCAGCAGGCCGACAGCCTTTCTGTAAGGGTTGGTAATTCATCCCCACTTTATAATCAGCATAAGATATATCTTGATGCTTATGCTCAGGAAAGTACATCAAGTGGAAAAAAATATCCTGAGGTGAGTATGGCTATTAATAAAGAAATAGGAGAAGGAGTTCTTATAATGAATTATATTGGTCACGGAGGTGAATTGGGATGGGCACACGAGGGTATTCTGGGTATCTCTGATATTGTCGGTTGGACAAATTATGATATGCTGCCTGTTTTTGTAACTGCCACCTGCGAATTTTCAAGATTTGATGACCCATATCTTGTTTCTGCCGGCGAGACCGTCCTTCTTACTCCTGAAGGAGGAGGAATAGCATTGTTTACAACAACAAGACTCGCTTATTCAAATGCAAATTACAATCTCAACAAACGTTTTTATAATAATGTATTTGAAAAAATCGACGGTGAATACCCAACTCTTGGTGATCTTATCCGATTGTCGAAACCACCCGGACAGACAACAACGAAAAATTTTGTTTTGCTTGGCGACCCTGCAATGAAAATGGCTTATCCGCAATATGAAATTGTTACTACTGAAATTAATGGGGAAGATATTATTAATGGGGAGGAGCTGGACACACTATCAGCATTGACTGAAGTGACTGTTAATGGGATGATCATTGATAATTCGGGTGAGAAGAACAGCAGCTTTAATGGAAACATTATACCGACTGTATTTGATAAACCTACAACATATAGAACACGTGGAAATGACGAGGGAAGTATTCCCGTAAATTTCTATTGTCAGGATAAGGCTATCATTATAGGAAATAGTACTGTTACAGACGGAGAATTTTCTTTTACTTTTGTTGTGCCGAAAGATATTGCATACAATTTTGGTAAAGGGAAGATTAGTTATTATGCCTACTCTGCAGATGCTGATGCTGCCGGATATTTTAATAATGTTGTAGTTGGTGGGCTAAATCAAAATGCAGAGGCTGACAACGTGGGGCCTGAGATCAAGTTGTATATGAACAATAGTGGTTTTGTTTCGGGCGACCTGGTAAATGACAGTCCAATATTGTTGGCCGATCTGTATGATGAGCATGGTATTAATGTATCTCAAAATGGAATAGGACATGATATTGTTGTCGAAATTGACGGCGATTCTTATAATTCGGTGATTCTAACCGGCTCCTTTACTCCCGAAGTTGATAACTACAGGAAAGGTTCAATTACATATCCGTTTTTTAATCTTTCCGATGGTCACCATACATTGACATTAAAAGCCTGGGATACATATAATAATTCTTCAGTGGCTTCTATTGATTTTGTAATCAGCTCCGATGGTGTTCTTTCGCTTACACAAGTATTGAATATGCCAAACCCGTTTAGCACCGAGACAACTTTTACGTTAACTAACTCTCATCCGGGTGAGAGACTTGATATTGATCTTGAAATATTCAATCTCTCAGGTCGCAGAGTGCTGAACTGGTCAAATTCTGTTCTTTCAACGGGTACGACCATTCCGTATTTTGTCTGGAATGGTACGGATGCTTCCGGAGGAAGACTTGATGACGGAATGTACCTATATAAGGTCAAGGTTACTAGCGAAAGCGGTGATGTAACATCTACAGTGCAGAAATTGATTATTTCAAGATAATGGTTCACTCCGGGAGGATCTTTATTGACTGTGAAAAAAAACGGTTTTTATATTACTTTCTTTTTTCTTTCCGATATTTGTTTTCGGACAAGGTGCTGAATATAAGGTGTCGGGTTCTGTGACAGATAACCAAACAGGTGAGCCTCTTGTAAATGCAAATATTGAATCCTTAAATAATCATACAGGAACGGTAACCGACGAATCCGGTGGTTTTACAATTTCACTGAATATATTTCCTACTACCCTTGTGTTTTCATATATCGGTTATTCATGTTTGAAAATTAATCTTGAAGTTCCTCCTATTGGTGAAGTTAATGTGAAGCTTTCCATAAAGGTGACATCACTTAGTAGAGTAATTGTTACAACTGAAAAAATAGATACAATCTATAAAGACAATAAATACTCCGTCCTTGATTATGAATTGTTGGATGACGGTATACTTTTGCTAATATTTAAATATAAATTATCAAGGTCGGAATTGCTTTTTAAGGACTATCATGGTAATGAGATAGCAAAGCTTACATTGTTGCCAGGCAAACCTTTGCAATTGTTCAGGGATTGTCTTGGAAATACGCATATCTTTACAAAAACAAGGTCATTTCAGATATATTTTGATAATGATACTATTAAATTATTGCAGGGGGTTGATATTAAACCATTTAAAGACGTTATGGGAAATTGCAGGTTTAGAGCAGGAGATCGTCTGTATTTTCAACAATATAAATACGAAAATTTAATTGCAAACTATTATTCGGCAGATACATCAATAAAAAAACTGAAGCTATTTAGAACAATAGCCGATCAGAATAAAATGACACTTTTATCTGGCCTTGAGACTTTTCAGGAAATGAACAGCAACAGTATTAGTGGAATAACCGGTGGTTTTGACGTAATGGACGGGTGCAGTCAAATAAATGCTGAATTTGAAAGTAGATTTAATAAAATAGCATATTTATCTCCGATATATACACCTATTGAAAGACTGGGCGACACCATCTGTATTTTTAATCATCCGGATTCCGTTATTGAGTTTTATAATCTGTCGGATTCATTGATTTTTATAACCCCTATAAAGTATCATCTTACAAAGAAGCAAGACCCGTTGCGTACATTCGCTTCTGTGTGGGCAAAGGCTGTTAAGTGGGATAAGAACGTTATTATTGACGAACAAAGGCAAAAGATTTATACTTTATTCCTAAGGAGTGACGGTTTGAGGATCCTTCGCGAAATAGATATGCATTCGGGAAAGCTTTCATTTGCTGCCAAAATACCTTTCCCTTTTGTCGAGAAAATAAAAGTCCGTAACGACTACCTTTATTATATTTACAAAGGTTGGTCAGAACAAGGGAAAAAGAAATTGTTCAGGCAAAAAATCAATTAAACGTTTTATACGAAACAGTCAGACAATATCCCCCACTTTTTCCTTGTATACAATCCCTCTCTCTTTCAATCCGTTAAGAATAAACTCGACACATTCGGTGCATTTGCCGATAAATTCCGGGGCGGAAACTCCTTTACGGGTATAAAGTCCGGCGTCTATCATACGCAGTGCCATAGTAGCGGAGTAACCTGTTGTTCTGGCCATTGAGTGTACTTTTGTTTTCTTGTCATAGGTGTCAAGCAGGTCATAAACATATCTTTTTTTCTTTCCATCCTTTTCTCCTTCGACTATTATCTTCATTATTGTAATGTCTTCCTCACCCTCTTTTAATTTCCATTTGGGGAAAAGCAATTTTGACGTAAAATCAATCGGTTTCACCATTGCTCCGTTTACTTCAATCTCTTCCCGGTTGAAGAATCCTGTTTCTCTCAGTATTTTCATTATTTCGACATGTCCGGGATAGCGAAGTGTTTTCTCAATCATATCAGGAGCGTCAATAGTGTTTATCAGGCTGCGTAATCCGTCGCTGTTAAAAGCTTCAAGGGTTCCCATTCCTTCAAAATCAAGCAGCTCGGGTTCCGAAAGGGCAGTTTTTATAACCTCTTTCCCATTTTCGACAATCCTTGCAGGACGTGTATATTCTTCAATAACATCCACAGGCGAGAAAACGGCTTTGTATTCATAGGGCCACTCCCTGATTTTTGGAAGCCCTCCGACGTAAATTACAACTTTATCCGTCTTGTCCAGTTGATTATGGGCATATCCTGTCAGAAGATTACTCATTCCCGGAGCTACTCCCATATCGGAAATAGCCGTGACACCTTTCTCTTTTGCAAGGTTATCAAGATCGAAAAGATTTTCGGGAAAAAAGGCAATATCCACAACATCGGTACCTGCCTCAATAATCGCTTCCAGGGTTTTAAAACCCATAAACCCCGGAACTGCATTTATTGCATAATCATATTCCCTGACAAGTTTTGTAACAGTGTCAGTATTTGAAAGGTCGGCGGTTACAGTCTGCACCCGGTGATTTAATGACAGAGTTCTTAGCGCTTCCGCATTAATATCGGCAACCGTAACATTAAAGTCATTATCCTTTGAAAGGTCGGCAGCAACAGGCCCCCCAACAAGGCCACATCCCAGTACTATTATATTTTTTTTCATCTGATTGTTTTTATTATTGTTTGCGAAGATACATTTTTTTTGATTTTAGAAAAATTGCTCGCTACGATTTTTTGGGTGTAAAGTAAAATAGGAGCGGCATTTATGCCGCTCAAAATTGACCATAACAAGTAGCGGGCTTTAGCCCAAATATTATCAAAATAAATTTTGGTTTTATTTCCAGTTGTGATGTTAATTCAATCTTTCCTACTTTTGCCAATTTAAAGGATACTTAAATAATAGATAAATGAAAAAAATTCCAATCCCGAGATTTTCAATACAATTAACTGTTTTTCCAGCTTTGATATTTATTTTTATTGCATTGTCATCTTTTGCACAACAAAATGATAATGTTTACTGGTCTGAAGATTTCTCGGAAGGTAAATTGCCGGATGGGTGGGTAATAAAGAGCGTGGGCGACAGCACCGTTCTGTGGGAATGTACCGATCAGCCTTTTCAGGGTGCTCACCAATACAGAAAACAGGCGCCTCCCATTGCTTCCGAAAGTCGTGGACATTTTATGTTGTTCAGTCCGGGTGTCGCTGTTGACACAAATATTAACAAATGGCGGCACAACGGCGTTTACCCCGACGGCTTTTTTATGACCGGTGCCATTGACTGTTCGGGATTGAAATCGGCT
>Ga0256913_10000076_pt1 | contig 41295 bp, 51 predicted proteins | sample Axial_MatmetaG_FD_185970 | JGI IMG/M metagenome (GOLD analysis project Ga0256913, IMG submission 185970) | Deep-sea worm associated microbial mat communities from Axial Seamount, Juan de Fuca Ridge, Pacific Ocean - Axial_Mat | ecosystem: Environmental > Aquatic > Marine > Oceanic > Microbial... | reverse complement strand
TCTGTTCCTGATGTTCCACTTGAACCACTTGAACCACTTGTTCCTGATATACCACTTGTTCCTGATGTTCCACTTGAACCACTTGTTCCATCTGTTCCTGATGTACCACTTGTTCCTGATGTTCCTGATGTTCCACTTGAACCACTTGTTCCGTCTGTTCCTGATGTTCCACTTGAACCACTTGTTCCATCTGTTCCTGATGTTCCACTTGAACCACTTGTTCCAGATGTTCCAGATGTTCCATCTGTTCCTGATGTTCCGCTTGAACCACTTGTTCCTGATGTTCCACTTGAACCATTTGTTCCAGACGTTCCGTCTGTTCCTGATGTTCCGCTTGAACCACTTGTTCCTGATGTTCCACTTGAACCACTTGTTCCTGATGTTCCGCTTAAACCACTTGTTCCTGATGTTCCACTTGAACCACTTGTTCCTGATGTTCCACTTGAACTATTATTTTTAATTATTAAATTACTATCATTTACACCACCAATAAACCAATATTCAATAATATCATTACCATTTACTTTTAAACCAACAGTTAATCCTTCATATCTATATGTCATATTTAAATACAACAAACAATTATTTTTACATTCAGTTAATGTATTACCATAATATGGACCATATTTACTATCAACAGGTCCTGTTGTTTTTGAAAGTATATTATCACTTAAATTTATTGCCATTTGTTTAATTATTTTATTCTCTTATTTCACAATTTCCTATTGTTGTTACTTTTTGTGCAACATAAATTTTAAAATCTATATTATTCCAATAATTATCAGGTGAATTAATAGATAATGTTGTACCAGATGAAAATAAATCACTATAACTAGTACCAATATTACCATTATTTAAAGCATTTTCATACCAAATATTTTTATTTTGATATGGTTCAAAAATAGCAAACCATGGCCATTCCCCATTACAATTAAAATTCATAATTAGTGTATTATCACCATTACCTACAATTTTAGTATAACCTGACCCACTTTCAATTATTGTTACAATATCAGATGGACTAGATTCATTTATTGTTTTTCCATAGTAATATGGATAATAACCATATAAATATCTATTATATGAATAAAAATCTATATCTGAATTTTGAGGTGCATCAACATTTCTAATTTGATATGATCTAATATCATTATTTCCTTTATTATTTTTTTTTACTAAACCAGCATTATAATTACATTTTGATGTATATCTAATTACACTAGGATTTGTATTAATAGTTGAAGGTATATTTATACTATCATTAATATTTAATGTATATCGTTTATTTGGATTATTTGGATCAATATACCCAAATTGTGGACTAATATCACTTTCATTACTAACTGATGGATTATTTGTTGATGATATTACAGTATTATTTTTTAATATATCAATAGTAGAAACATCACCAGCATCATTTTTTATAAAATACCCTGATATAGATATAACTAAATTAATACCAACTTCATATATACCAGATGGATTTATTATTAAATTCATACTTGGTATTGTATATGTTGGTAATATAGTTGGAAATAATAAATCATCAATAATTTGAACAATTGTTTTTCCACTAATATCTGATACAATTGTACCTTGTTCAATACCACCAACATCATATGGTGTTGATAATGATGGATCTAAATTCGTATTATAAATAGTCTGTAAATATTTATCAGATAAATTATTATATTTAATACCGCTATTAGGTTCAAACCCATTTATACCATTAGTATTTCCAGAATTAACCCAAAATCCATTAGAATAAACTAATATTTCACCATTTACAACATTATTAACAATAGTATCGGTTAAACCACTTAAAGTATTTGATATATTTGTTGACCCACTATTAATTGGTGATACTATGCCATTATCATCCATTTGTAATAATGTATTTACACCAAAACCCCAATTATTACTTTTATCATAACCAACATAATATGATCCTTTTGATGGTGGATTTAATATTGACCAATCTTTTTTATAAATTTTAATAAAGCTCATATATAAATACTTTTTTATTATTGTATTTATATATTAAAATATTAATTCATTAATTTTTTAATTTAATTAATTCTTCATTAAATATTTTTGTTATAATATTTTTATATTTACATTGAAATACAATTGAATCATGTATTGTAATTATAATTATATTTTTATTTATTTTTTTTATTTTATTAATTACAATATTAAATATAAAATTGCTTTCTATACGTTGCAATTCATGACTCATTGATTTATAATCTTTTTTATTTTTTTTAAAATTTTTTATAAATAAAAATACATTTGGATATAATTTCTCAAAATCTTTAGATAAATAATTATTATTATTTCCAAATAATACTTTATATATAAATATTTTAGCTTCTTTTTTTGTTTTCACATAAGATATATTAGATATTATATCGTCATATATTAAACCATTTTGAACAACAAAAAAATATTTTTCTACATCTTTTAATTCTAACCAATCTGCTTTATACTGTTTCATTAAAACTGTTAAAAAAAATGGTTGTGAATTTTTAATATCAATTTCACATGTAATTTCATTATTAATTTTTAAATATTGTTGTCGTATATTTTTTTTTAAAATTGTAAAATTACTATGAAATCTACCATAAATATCAAAACTAAAAAACCTATGACCATCTTTAATACTATTAATACTAATTAAATTTTTATAATATTTATTATTATCTATAATTTTTTCTTTTTTTAAATTATTTAAATAATTAATTGAATCATCATAATTTATTGTTGTTTTATATAAATCATTTATTAAATATTTTTTTATATTTTCATTAATTATATTATTAGTATTATCAATATTTTTTAATAAATAATTTTTATTATATTTATTTAATAATATATTATCATATATTTTAACTCTCTTTAAATCTTTTATATCAAAATAATTTACTTTATATGTTTTAGATTTTTTTGATACAAAATAATCAGATATTAAAGTAATAAATTTTTTTTCTATTAAATATTCTATATAATAATTATAAAACATACCATATTTTTTTCTTAAAATTAATGACCACAAATTTATATTTAATGAATTTATATCTGATGAAAAAAAATATTTCATTAAAAATTCATGAATTATATTTATAATATAATCTGTTTTTAAATTATGTTCTTTATATTTTATTTTTTTATCTAATAAAAGATAACTAAATCTATTTGGAATAAATCTATATAAATATTTTTTCATATAATTATAATTTATAATACATATAAAAAAATAAATAATATGTTTTTTTATTTTAAATAAAATAATTATTTTTACATTATGTATGTAACAAATAAAAATATATCATTAAATTTAAAAAAATTAGGATTAAATATTAATACTAAATTTTATTATTGTAAAAATAACATTTGTATTAAATTATCTAATAATAATTTTTTAATAATTGATGAAAAAAATAAATCATCAAAAATATTACAATATGATGATTATATACCAACATTTACATTATCAGAAATTAATTTTATTTTAAAATATTATGATAAATATTTTACAAGTTATTATGATATAACTAAAAATAAATGGTATTTAAATAAAAACATATTTAAATTATATTTTTTAAATTATTCAAAACGTAAATACATTGATTTTTATAAAAATAAAATTGATATCGAATATGATACTGAAATTGATTCAAAATCTAATTTATTATATTTTTTAATTAAAACAGATTTTATTTCAATTAATGATATTAATAATTATCATTTTAATTAAAAAAAAATAATATATAAATAAAAAAAAATAAAAACATGTCATTCAAATTTAAAGAAATTTTTTTAAAATTAACAGAATATACTATACCTTATGGTCACGAAGATAAAATAATACCATATATAAATGATATAATATCAAAATATGGACATAATTTAAAAAAAGATAATATTGGTAATTATTATGTTATTGTCGGTAATAGTAAAACATTATTTACCACACATTTAGATACATATAGTGTTAAATACGAAAAAGTTAATCACATTATTGATAATGATTGGATAAAAACAGATAAATCAACAATACTAGGGGGAGATAATAAAAATGGTACTACAATATTATTATATTTAATTAGTAAAAATATACCTGGTACATATTATTTTTTCATTGGTGAAGAACCAATTCTTAGTGGTGGTATATATGGTTCTAGATCATTATTTCAAAAAAATCCAAATTTTTTAAAAAAATATAATAAAGCAATCGCATTTGATAGAAAACAAACAGGATCAATAGTAACCAGACAATTAGCTCGACAATGTTGTTCTAATGAATTTGCTGATTATTTAATATCTGAATTTAAAAAAAATGGATTAAATTTTCAAAAAGATCCAAATGCTTATTATACAGACACAGCATCTTTTTTAGACATAATTCCTGAAATTACAAATATATCAGCTGGTGGATGGGGAGAACACACAAATAATGAAAAAACATTAATAACATATGTTGAATCAGTTGCTTTAGCTGCATCTAAAATAAATTGGGAAAATGCTCCAATTATTAGAGAACCAAAACCTATTATAACTATTAAAAATAATAAAAAATATCCAAAACAAGTTTATGATAAATCTACTGAAATATTTAATTTAATCGATAATATATTTTCTAATTATGGATATCGTTGTTTAAATATAAATAAATTTAATGTTGATACTAATATGATATTTTCCCATTGGCATAAAAATAGTGAATTTGAAATAAAAATAATAAATGATATTATTTATGTTAATAATGAAAAAATTGGTGATTTTTATCTTTTTAAAAAATATTTTAATATATTAGGTGTATATTTTGATGAAGATGATTTTATAGATAATTTAAATAAACCAATTTTAAATAAACAAGAAATGGATAATATATTAAAAAAATATTATTCAGATTCTAATGAATTAATTAAATTAATTAATAATCATGATATTAATTATATATCATTTAAAAACAATAAATTTTATATTAAAATATAATGTTCGATAATATAGTTAAAAATAAAATTAATGCAATTATAAAAAAATCCATCAATAATAATTCATATTATTATTATAATTATAAAAAAGGGCAAAAAGGTCTAATTGGATTTTTTATTAATGATGTAATTAAAAAATCAGATATTTATTTTGATAATAAAAATATACAGCAATTAATTATTATGATTAAAAATCAATTAAATAAAAATTAATCTAAATAATCTTCATCTTCTAATGCTTCAATAATATTAGTTGCTGTTGTTTCTGGTACATCAAAAACTATCCATTCTTGATTAATTGGTGTTTTAATTTGTACTTCGCCACTATCATTGATTTTAAATTCTCTTCCTCTCATTTTAAAATAATAATAATCTCCTCTTTCTTCATATTCTTCAACACCACCAGTTTTAATTGATTTAATTACTAATTCTTCGAAATTTGGTATTAATGATTCAAATGGTACATCATTCTTTACTTTATATAATAATCTATCATAAAAATTTTCATTTAAAACATCTAATCCAACTTCTGTTCTTTTAGTTCTTTTTTGTTTATTTATTGGTAATTCACCATTAAAATCATTAAATGATAATAAATTATTTAATTTTCCCATAATTTTATTTTTTTTTTTATGTTTATTTAATAAACTATTTACTATATATATATAAAAATAATATATCATTTTTTTCTATTTTAATTTTTTTTATAATAAAAAAAATATTATTTTTAAATAAATTATAAAATAAAAAAAATGTCATATAAATACTTTATTAAAAAAGAAAAAATTAATAATAATACAATTTATATCCCATATATTTATAATAAAAATAAATGGTCATATTTAATATTTTCTAAAAAAATAAATACATATTTTGTATCAAGGAATAATTTTATGAACGGATTTACAACCCCAAAATCTGCTCTTAAATTTATTGCAAAACATAGAATGAGTAAAAATATTAATGTACATAATAGACCAACTTGTTTGTTTTTTAATCCATATATATCAATGATACCATTGATCGGTATTATGTATTTTTTATTTCATTATTTAAGATCAAATAAAATAAGTATAATTTATCTTTTTAATAAATATGAATTATGGTTATTTACATTTATACAATTGCTTACAATATATATTAATATTTTTTATTTACTTAAATAAAATTCTTATGAAACTATACAATATAATAAAAAATGATTTATTAAAATCATTTAAAAATGGAAATATGGATAAAAAAAACTTATTAAGAAGTCTGATCGGTGAATGTGATAGAAAAGGAAAAGAATTAGATGATACTAAATGTATATCTATTATTAAACAAATGATCAAAAATGCCAAAATTATGAAAAATGAAAATGAAATTAAAATATTAAATTCATATTTACCATCAATTTTAACTGGAAAAGAATTAACGACAAAAATTAATGATTTATTATTTGATTCATCAAAAAAATACACATTTAAAGATATTATGCAATATTTAAAATCAACATATAATAATGTTGATATGAAATATGCTAGTATATATTTAAAAAAAATTGGAGTTAAATAAAAAAGAGTCACATTGTGTGACTCTTTTTTATTTAACTTTAATTGATATTTTATTATTTTTAATTTTTGTTTTTTTAATTTTTATATTTAAAATACCATCTTCCATACTTGCATCAATATCATCAAAATCAACATCATCAGGAACTTTAAATGATCTTTTAAATGATGATTTATAAAATTCTCTATAAGTAAAATCAGATTCATCTGATTTATTTAATTTATTTATTTCAGATGATATTGTTAATGTATTATTATTAATTTCTATATTAATATCATCTTTTTTAAAACCTGGTACAGATACATTAAATAAATATTCATTTTCTGTTTCTCTAATATTAACTGAACCTATATCATAATAATTATTAAAAAATGGTTCTAATGTAAATAAATTATTAAAATCATTATTAAAAAAAGATTTTAATAAATTTCCTTGTTTTCTTTTTATTGTATTCATAATTTTAATTTTTTTATTTTTAATAAATCAATTTAAATGCCATTCAAAAAGTGTGACAATTTGACATAAAAAAAATGATAATTAAAAAATTATCATTTTTTTTTATTTAATTAAATTAAATTAAATTAAATTAAAATATCTTCTGTATCATCTTCAAATGTTACCTTTACTTTTATATCATCATCATTGATATTATAATCTAATTTAATTTTAGATATATCCTTTGATTTTAAAATTTCATCTGATATTGGATCTTCAACATATTTTTGAATAACTCGTTTTAATGGTCTAGCACCATTAGAAAAATCATATCCCTTTTCAGCTAAAAATTCTTTAAATTTTTGTGTAAAACTAACATCAATATTATCTAATCTATCAATAACATTTTTTAATTCAATATCAACAATTTTAATAATATCATCTTTTTCTAAAGAATTAAACACAATAACATCATCTAATCTATTTAAAAATTCAGGTGAAAAATGTTTTTTTAATGAATTTTGTATAACACTATTTTGATATTTAGATTTATTTAATTGTTTATTTTTTGTATTAAACCCAACACCAGAACCAAAATCTTTAATTTTTCTAGAACCAATATTTGATGTCATTATAATAATTGTATTTTTAAAATCCACTTTTCTTCCCATACTATCAGTTAAAATACCATCATCTAATATTTGTAATAAAATATTTTGAACATCTTCATGTGCTTTTTCAATTTCATCAAATAATATAATAGAATAAGGTTTTCTTCTTACTTTTTCTGTTAATTGTCCACCTTCATCATGTCCAACATATCCTGGAGGTGCCCCAATTAATCTTGATACATTAAATTTATCCATATATTCAGACATATCAATTCTAATTAATGAATCTTGAGAATCAAACATATATTTAGCTAATATTTTTGCTAAATATGTTTTACCAACCCCAGTGGGTCCTAAAAATATAAAACTACCAATTGGTCTTTTTGGATCTTTAAGACCTGCTCTATTTCTTCTAATTGCTTTAGCTATTTTTTGAATAGCATTTTCTTGTCCAATTACACTATCAGATAATTCAATATGCATTTTTGATAATTTATCTCCTTCTGATTGAGCAACTCTTTTTAATGGAATTCCAGTCATTGTTGATACTACATCAGATATATCACCAATAGTAATATTAATTCTTTTATTAACTGATCGTTTTAACCATTCATCTTTAACTAATTCTAATTTTTCTTTTAGTTCTCTTTCTTTATTTCTACATTTAGCAGCTTCTTCAAATTCTTGATTGTCAACGTAATCAGATTTTTTTTCTTTAATTTTAGAAATTTCTTTTTCTATTTCTGTAATTTTTTTAGGTACTTTAATATTATTAATATGAACTTTAGAACCAACTTCATCCATAATATCAATTGCTTTATCAGGTAAATTTCTATCTGTTAAATATCTTTCTGATAATTTAATACATTCTTTAATTACTTCTGGAGAATAATTTACTAAATGATAATCTTCATATTTATTTTTAATTTGATTTAATATTTCAAATGTTTCATCAATACTTGGTTCATCAACAACCACTTTTTGAAAACGTCTTTCTAATGCACCATCTTTTTCAATATGTTTTCTATATTCATTTAATGTGGTTGCACCAATACATTGAATTGTACCTCTAGCTAATGCTGGTTTCAATATATTTGATGCATCTAAGGAACCAGATGTATTACCTGCTCCAACCATTGTATGAATTTCATCAATGAATATAATTACATCATCTCTTTTTTCTAATTCTTCTATAATTAATTTTATTCTTTCTTCAAATTGTCCTCTATACTTTGTACCAGCAACTAATGTAGACAATTCTAATGAATATATTCTTTTATCAAACAATGTACGAGGTACTTGTTTATTAACAATTTTTATAGCTAATCCTTCTACAATTGCTGTTTTTCCTACACCAGGTTCACCAATTAATACAGGATTATTTTTCTTTCTTCGGCTTAAAATGGTTGATAATCTTTTCATTTCATCTTCTCTACCAATTACTGGATCTAAAATCCCATCTTCTGCCATTTTAGTAATATCTTTACCAAATTTTTCTAATAATGCATCATTTGCCATATTTTCTATTTTTATTATTTTATTATGTAAATATACTCTATTTTTTTTAATATAAAAATAAAAGTAACTTTTTTATTTAATTTAATAATTTCCTATTTGAAAAATATTGTCATAATTGAACACCATTTAATTAAATTTAAAAAATATTCTTAAATTTTTAACATTTTTTATATTTTATATATATAAATATAATTTAATTGTTTATTTAAATTATTATTTAAATCTATAATTAAATCATCAATATATGTAATGAATTCAATTGAAGTTGGTCATTTGTGTTAATAGAGAAAATTCTTAATATCTAAAAGGATCCAACATTAATGTATTATTTAAATTATTATTTAAATCTATAATTAAATCATCAACATATTTATATTTTTTTAAACACATTTTATTTATATACTTTAAATTAAATGACAATATTTTTCTTAATAAATCAACTTTATTTTCAGGTATAATTATTAAATTAAATTTTGTTCTTAATAAATTATAATTTAATAATGTTACTAAACCAATAGATGATTTGTTCATGATATATCTAAATTCATCAATACCACCATGTAACCTATTATTTAAAGGACTATAACCAAAATATATTTCATTAAATCTATATTTTAATTCAAATTTTCCAATAAAACCATCCTTAATATCTAATTTTAAAACAAAATATGACTTATTTAAAATATCATCATTATTACCAATATCATTATCATCATCATCCCATTCTTCATCAAAAATATCTAAATCATTAAAATTATTATTCTTTTTCTTTTTATATTTAAATATAATATTATTTAATTCCTTTAATCTTTTATCATCATAAAAATAATCCATAACATTCTGATTTTGAATAATATCCAAATCATCGCCTTTTAATCTATATTTTTTAATATAATAATTTTTGATAACATCTATACTTGGATTAATACTTTTAAACCTTTTTATAAACTCTTTTTTTATTTTTTTTAAATATTTTTGTTCCTTTTTATCTAATTTAAAATTATTAACTTCATTTATTCTATTAGACAATGAATAAACTAAATCTATACTTAATTGTATATATCTCAATATAAATTTAGGATTATTATAACCTAATTTAATTGACCCCATTATTTCTATCCATTTAAAAGGAAAACTAAACAAAGCATATACTATTTTTAATATCATATATAATATATCTGTAAATATATTTTCTTCAACTATAAAATCATCATATGTTTTTATATTTTCCATAAAAAATTTTTTTTATTTATATATAAAATTTTTATATCATTTATTTTTAATGTTTAAAGATTATTCTTATAATCTTATTTAAAATAATATTATCATCATCATCATCCCATTCTTTTTATTCGTTAAATTTGGGGATTAAATATATAAATTTATAATTTAATTATATTTAACTTTTTTAATTGAACAAAATTAATATTATTAATAAACTCATTTTTATTTACATCATATCTGGATGAAAACCAATGTGTTATATTATTTTTATTTAAATTATTATAAATTTTAGATAATCTTTCTCTATTTTTTTTTATATCATTATATAACCATTTATCTATTTTTTTATATGGTTTTAAATTTAAATAATTATAAGGATATATAAAATCAACATTTTCTATTGATATTACAATATCTATATTTTTTTTTGGTATATTATATTCATAAATTATTTTTGGTTTATTTCTTTTATAAGAAAATGATAATGACCTAAAATAATCTATACTACCATCCAAAAATAAAAAATTTTTACCATTTAAATTAATAATATCATAATTTTTCATTAATTTAATATTACTAAATTTTTCTTTACATTTATTAAAATTATCTTTATACCCATTTAATAAAAATATTTTATTATTATTTAATTTTAAATTTTTATTTATATTTAATAATTTATTATATTCTATATCTTTATTTAATACACCAATACCAAAATTTCCTATTACTATAATATCTGAATTTTTTATTTTTTTTAAATCCAATAACATTAAAAATTTATATTGTTGGAGATTTACATCACCAACAATATAAATTGATCTTATATTTAATTTTTTCATTAACATGTTAAAATATATTGAAATTTATTTAAATTTTTATCATATACTTTATCTTTTTGATTATCACAAAATGTTATTGTTGTATCATTATTTATAATATATGTTTTAATTTCATTAATATGAGTGTGACCAACAATTTGATGATAACCATTCAATGGTTTTTTATATCCTAAATTTTTATCTAACCATAATGGTCCACCTACTTTATTAAGTCCACCCCTTATATAACCAATATCAAATAAAACATCTAATTTATGATCAAAATGATAATTTAAACTTTCCGATATTGTATCAAATGTATCATATTGTTCAAATTTAAATTTATACCAACCTTTATGAATACCAGCATGTGTAAATAAATAATTATCACATTGATATGCTAATTTAAATAAATTATAATTTTCTCTAAATATTTCATTTAAATCAAACCACATTGTTCCACGAAATCCCGTACATTGATATCTTGTTCCATGATATAAATAATGCATTTCATGATTACCCCATAATAATTCTACATTATTAGGATATCGTTTTTTAAAATTTATTATATCTTTTAAATTTTGTAATATTTTATCATTAGCAATTGTAAAACTATCACAATAATCACCTAAAAATACATATTTATCATATTCTGGAATAAAATCACCTAATAATAATTCATTTATATCACCTAATTTTTTCCATAAATCTCTTCCATGTACGTCACCTATTGTTAATATTTTCATTTTACAAAGATACTATTTTTTTTTCATATATTTGAAATATATTTTTATATATTTTAAATTGATCATCAGATAATAAATCAGAATAATATAATTTTTTTACTCGGTTTAAAATATAATTTAATATTAATTTAATATTATTTTTTTCATCATTTTTAAAAATTATCACATCATCTATTAATGTTTTTGAATCTTTTAATAAAATATAATCATTATATAAAACTGAATACACTGTATCTGTTTTTAATGTGAATTTATTTAAATAATTACATTTTACTACATTTGAATATACTCTATATATTCTATAAATGTCATCAAATAATAAATAATTACTATAAGTATATTGTCCACTAACTGAAATTAATAATATAGTATTATCAACAATTTTTTTATTAAAAATATCATTTTTAAAATAATTATATAAAATATTTTTTTTTACATTATACCATTTAAACGTATCTATATATGGATAAATATTAGTATTTTTTTTTATTTTAACAGATAATTTTAATTCTACATTTTTATTATCAGGTGATATAAAATTAATAGTATCATACCAATTATTATTTTTTTTCCTATAATAATTATTATTTTTTGCCCAATCAAAAAAAGAATAAATGATACTATCATCAACTGTATATATTCTATCCATTATTTTATAACCTTCAATTGTGTCCCATAATAATGCTCTTCCTAATATTTTATTTGAATTATTTACTAATATTAATAAATTAATATCATTTTGTGAATAAAATTCTAATAACTTTTGACTTTCTGAATGTCTCATACATGATGATGATAATGTTCCACTATTTGATTGATAATTAGAATAATGAAAATATTTTAATAAATCTTCTCCATTAACTATTTTAAATTTATTACCAACAATAAGATTATCAATTTCATTTTTATAAAAATTTGAAAATGATTCTATAAAATATTGTGGTAATTCGTTATTTATTTTTTTTAAAAATTTACCTGGTTTACTAATATTTCTATTTTTTTCCCATACTATATTTTTATTATCATATTTTTTTAATAAATCATCTATTTTTTTAACGTGAATATATGATATTTTATATGGATCTGTTTTAGATATACCTACATAATTAATATCACTACTACAATTTTTAATATAATTATATATATCACTATTAAATTTATATAATATTTTTGATAAATTATCTGATATTATCATATTTTTTTATTTTTAAAATTAATAAAAAAAAATAAATTAAAAAAATTAAACACCATGCTTATTTATTAAATCAAATTTTCTTTTTACTTTTTTACGAATTAAAAATCTACCCTTTTTAATTTGTGATTTTATTGTTGATAAATTCGTTGTTTCTATTATTTTAATATTAGTTTTTGAATTATTTGATTTAATATTTATATTATCAATATTATTTGATTCTATTACCTTATTTTTATTTGGTTCCAATATTATATTATTATTAATATAATTTATTTCAATATTATTATCACCCATATTTGATATTGTCACTGAATGAAAATATTCATTTATTTTTAAATCATATGTACTATTAATTGTAAAATTATGTTCTTTTGTTATTTCTTTGGCTATATCTTTATATGGTTTTTTATCTAACTCTCTCATTATCATTACTTTTTTATATTTATCTGGTAATGAATATATTACATCTTTAATTATATCTGATTTAACTTTAATTTCTTTTTGAATTTCATCTTCTTCACTATTATCTTCATGTTTTAAAAACGTATTTAATGTTAAATTATCTGATATTTCCTTATCAATAGATACATGTTTATTTTTTTGTTTATCTTTATAATCTTTAATCACTAAATTAATAGCAATTGTCGTCAGCCATGTAATAAATTGTGATATTTCTTTATTATATGTATCTATTTTCTCTAATCCTTGTATAAATGCCATATTAGCAAATTCTTCTGCCATTTCAATATCCTTTGTATATCTTGTCAAATACCATGTTAATTTTGGTTTGTATTGTTTATAATAATTATTAAAATTTTCTCCTGTTTTTTCTTCAAATCTTTTTTCAAATACTGTCATTTAATTTTTTTATTTTTTATTTTGATCTATTCTAAATAGAAAACCAAAGTTGTCAAATATAATACCAAAAACCATTTTTTCAAAATTATTTTAAATAATTTTTTTAATATATATATTTTATGAAAATAGACACATATAATAAATATTTAGAAAAAAAATATTTTAAAAATATTATTACTCATTATAATAAAATAATTAAAAAAAATAAACCATATTATAATAATATATTATATGTGTATATAATTTCCTATTATAAAATATATTTTTATTTATTTAAAAACACAAATTTAAATTTATCAACAAATAAAATAATGATATTAATTTTATCATCATTTTCAAATATATTAAATGACGATAAAAACAATAATAATAAATTAATAATTCAAATAAAAGAAAATAATATTTATAATTTATATAATTCATCTATTAAAATATTAATAACTACATATAAATTATTAAGAATATTACATAATTCATTAAATAATTATTATTTATTATTTAATAAAAATAATTTTCAAATATTAATATTATTAAAAGATTATTTAAATAATAAAAAAATAACTATGTATCAATATAATGATATGTTTAAAACAAAATTATATATTGATATAATTGATTATATAAAAAAATAAATTAAATTGATAGATTTTAATAACTGGTTAAATATAAGTGATAACGATGATATGTCGGATAATTGGTATCTTAATTATAATGATAACTCTAATAATTTATATTATATATCAAAATATAAAAATAAAAAAATGTATTTTTATGAAACAATATCTGATTATTTTAAAAATCAAACTATCGATATAATTGATTTGGATTTGGATATTTACTTTGCTAGGTTTAATAAAAATTTATTTGAAATAAATGAAGATTATTTTATTTTTTTATGTAAATGTAATTTAAATACAGATATATTAAATAATTTACTTCATAGTGAAAAAGTTCGAAATTTTACTTTAGAATTTAATTATCATAATATAAACCACTTATTAAAATAATCAAAAATTTAATAAATTATACAATCTATCTAATTCTTTAATTAATATTCTTTTATCTCTTTCCATTGTATGAAAACATCTATTAATATTTTCATCATTCCACGTTCCAAAAATTGGTCTATATTTATTAATTATAGGTTTACTATTATAAAAATCAATATATGCTTCTGTTAAACTAATTGCAACTTTTAATAACGTTATTTCTGTATTTTTATTTAATTTTTGTAAATCAAAAAACCCATCACTCAATTGCAAAAATGGCCAATATGATTTATAATTAAAAGTAGATAACCAAAAATTCTTTGATAAAATATCTTTTAATTTCAAATTTTGTATATTATTAATTAATTTTCTATTATCATCACATATTGTTTTATATGATACATTTAAATTAAATTTTTTATAATAATTATATTTATTATCACAAATATCTTTTATATTAAATAATTTATCACTTTTTATTTTATTAAAATCAATATATCTATCATAATAATCAGACCATAATATATGCTGATTATGTACAAATACATATGGATTTCCATTAATAAAATCAATTCCATTTCCATTAGTAAAAAATATATGATCATAATGATATCTTGGATTTTGATTTATATTTACATAATGAAATGAATTAATAATATATTCTGATATTAAATAATTTACATTAATTAACCCCCAATCATTAAAATTTATATTTAATGTTTTCAAATATTTCATTAATTTTCTTTATATATTTTCATTTTTGTAAAAAGATAACTAATAGTTCCCAATTTATTTTTTAACATAACATATTTATCTTTTAAATTAACACTACCAACAATATATACTTTATTTAAATATTTAACAGTCATTCCATTTTTTAATTCTTCAATATTATTTACTAACACCCAATCTGGTTCAAATAACCATATTTTATCTTTAAAAATATCAAACAATCTATCCATAAAACTATGAATATACACAAATGATATTGTTTTTGTCAAATAATTTATATCTGTAATTGTTGTTTCATAACCAGATGACATTGTTACTAATATTTTATCTCCTTTTTTAAGTTCATTAATATTATTAATTTTTCTAATATTTTTTCCTTTATACAATAATTTATCAACATTTAATATTTTCATTTTATCATAAAAATCATCAATATCTATATTTTCTACTGCACCTGTTACTGTATTTAAACATTTTATTTCAGTATTAGTAGTTTTTAATACTATATATTTTATATTATTTATTATTACAACTTGACTAAATTCTACTTTATTTAAAACATATCCAGTTTTAAGTAAAACATATACTGATACATAACTTTCTTCGTTTTTTCCAAATTCATAAACAACATAACTACTATTAATATCAACAACTACACCACTACCTGTAATATTAAATTTAATTTTATCCCCCCTTTTAATATCTGTTATTTTATTTATTTTTACCCAATTACCTTGATTTTGATCATTACTATTATTTATTTCTTTCTTTTTATAAACATTCATTGTATATAAATTTATATAATAATAAATATTACTTTTATTTTTAACAATATGTTTTCCATTTGATAATTCTGCTACACCTGATATTACATTTTTCTTATTTGATTTAAAAACAACTTTAATTTTATCACCATTATGAATTTCATTTAAATTATCAATTTTTATCCAATTATCTAAATTTATTTCTGTATCTTCTTTATCAGCCTTAGTTTCTTGTTTTTTATTAACAGAATAAAAACAATTACATACTAAACCAAATGTTGAATATTTATTAATTTGAAACTGTCTACCTTCTGATTTAACAATAAATTGATTAAATGTTATATCATATAATTGACCAATTTTATATTTATTAGTTAAAGCATCAAAATATTTAATAAAATAACCAATTTTAATTCTTTCTATATTTTCATTTGTAACTGAAATCCAATTATAATCATTATTAGAAAAACTATTTGTTTTATTTTTATGTTTATCAATTGGTTGTTTTTTAGTTGATTGATATCTTTTAATAAAATAAAGATTACCATCTGATATATGTTTATTATTAAAAAATAATGTTCTTTTATTTTGTGTTTCAACTTCTACCGAATAATTATAATTCTTATTTTTAACTATACCATATTGATTTTTTCTTGATTTACTATCTTTATATGACCATATATAATCATTTAATATAACAATATCATTTATATGAATATCTAATAATTTTTTAACTTTTTCTAATTTATCTATTTCTACTTTTTTCCATATATTATTAATTTTTAAATATTGTACATAATTATTACTCATAATACCAATTGTATTATTATTAGTTATAAGATATACTTTACCATATTGCACTTTATTATTTGTTTTAAATTTAACATCATCATTTATATTTAAACATTTACAATTTATATTCCAACCAATAAAATTTAAATTAACCCAAACAATATTATCTTTATTAATATTAATTTTATTAATATCTAAATTTTTATCAATTAAAATATTTTGTGATATTAAAAAATCTCTATATGGTATTTTAATTTTTTTATCAATTAAATCAACTGTTAAATATCTTTCTTTATCTGATAAAAAAGATATAACACCATCTTTTTTTCGTTTTTTATGATAGATTGGTATATCTAATTGTACATCTTTTAAATAAAGTAGTTTTTTATCTTTTAATTTAACAGGTTTTTTTATAAAATTCTTATTAATTCTAATAGATTTATTTATTAATAATAAATCTAATTTAAATTTTTTTAATGTATTATGAAACATAATTGTTAACAAATTATTACTTTCATCTATACTTTCTATTACACTTTTACCATATTTAAAATACCAAATAGGTACAAATTTATCTAAATCTTTTTTTTCAGGTATAATCCATTTATCTGATGGTTTATATCTTATCCAATTATCCTTTAATGTTAAATCATTATCCTTAATAAATTCCATTAAATACTTCCATTCATCTTCATAAATTGGTGATTTTATATTATTTTCAATAATTTTTTTATTAATATATTTTTTAATATCTTGTAATAAATTAATATTCAATTTATCAATCACATTTTCATATATATTATTTGGTATTGTTGATATATCATTTTCTAATTTTAAATCAAGAATTAATTTTTTTCTTTCTTTTTCTTGATTTTCTAATTCATCATTTTTAATTTTTTCTCTATATTTTCCTATAGTTGGTTCTTTATAATAAATAGTTGAAAATAATATTTTATTTTTTTTATCATAATATAACCAATCCGTATCAGTTGGTAAAAATACATTATTATTAGACGGATTATCCATCCATTCAATTAAAATTTTATTTAAAATATATTCAGATATATTAATATTAAATTCTTCTAATTTTTTAATTATATCTTTAATATTTATCCACTCATCTTTTTTTAATGATAATATTATATCATGAATAGAATCTCTTAATTTTTTATATTTATTAACTTTTATTCTTAAATTTTCTAATATCATATTAAAAATCATTTTTAATTTTGTCTATTTCTTTTTCATTCAAATATTCATCCCATCCTTTATATCTTTTTAATTCAAAATAATATATTTTTACTTTATCTATATCTTCTTTATTAAAAACATTAATAACAATATTATCATTTCCTTTAATACCATCATTAATAGCTCGTTTTAAATAATCAATCGAATTAAAAAATAATATTTGATATTTACTTTTTTTATAAATATCAAATATTATTTGATAAAAATATCCCAATTTTTTATCATGAACCATATTTTTATTAATATAAAAATATCCTAATATTATTTTTTTTAAGAAATACTTTTTTTTATTTTTATCATATTTTGTTACTATACAATAATATTGTTTATTTATATCTACAACATTTTTTAATTCATTAATACCATCATTAAAATCTCTTATCACAAGTTTATCAGATTCTTCATTTTTTTCTTTTTCCCATTTTTTTCTTTTATTAGTTCTTATCATTCTTTCTTGTAACTTTGATGGTGCATATTTTTTTTCCCAACCCCTTTTTACATCTAATCCCATACTATTTGTTATACCAACCATTTTAACAAAACAATCATAATAATAATCTCTACCATTTTTTGGATTTACATTTATTTCCTTATTATTTATTAAATCTTGTACTTTATTTGATATATCAATTGAATCATTTGGGTGATCTAATATAAACATATTTTTTATTAATTCAGGTGTAATTGGATTTTCACCATCTTTATATGATTCTTTTTCATACTTTGAATACATAATTAAATCATCATCTGTTACCTTAAAATTACCTGGTCCTTTATATACAAATCTACCATCTCTTAACTTAATCCAACCTTTCTCTTTTAAAACATTTAATTTTTTAATTTCTTCTTCTTTTATTATCCTTCTTCTTGATTTACCTAATATAGGTTTATTTTTTAATATTAAATTATTTTTTAATTCTTTTTTTTTACTATCCCATTTTAACCATCTAATATCATATTCTTGAAAAATATCATCATTTTTTTTCTTTTTCCATAAATATAAAAGACGTTTCAATAAATCTGGTGTAATATATATATCATATTTATTACGAAGAATATTACATATTTCTCCTAAATTATAAGAATCTGTTTCATTTAATTCTATAATTATATCATGTATTGCATCTCTTAATTTTTTATTTGATTTTATTTTCACTTCTTCATTTATTAAATACATTTAAATTTTTTTTATTTTTTTACATTAAATGAATCTTTTAATCTTTTTATTGTTTCATCTTTACCAATAATTTCCATAATTTCAAATATATCTGGTCCAAATCCATTACCTGTTATTACCAACCTTAAACCAGGCATAACAACCCCAAAATTATATTCAGTTTCATTAATAAATTCTTCAAATGATTGTCTAATATTATCTTTATTCCAATCTTGAATATTAGTAAATTTATTACTTAATTGAATCATTATTTCAGGTGAATTTGTTTTCCATTTTTTTCGTAATGTTTTTCTATCATATTTAGTTGGTTTTTCAAATAAATATTTCACATTATTATAAATATCTTTAATAAAATTTGATCTACCTTTACCAAACTCTACCATTTTCATAACTTTTTCATAAGGTAATTCAATACCAATAGATTTTAAATAATTATCTAATTCTTTTGTTACTATTTCATTATTTGTTAATTTTAAATGTTCACTATTAAACCATTTTGCTTTATCCATATTAAATTTAGCTCCACCTTTTTGTATTCTTTTTAATGAAAAATCATTAATTAAATCATTCATAGTATAAACTTCTTTGTCTGTACCTGGATTCCATCCTAAAAACGCTAAAATATTAACTAAAGCTTGTGGTAAATAACCTTCTTCTTTATAACCCATTGATTTATTATCTGTTTTAGGATCATTCCATTCTAATGGAAATACAGGAAAACCATATTTATCACCATCCCTTTTACTTAATTTACCATTTCCTACTGGTTTTAATATTAATGGTAAATGAGCAAAATATGGTGCATCCCAACCAAATGATTCATATAAATAAACATGTAAAGGAGCAGATGGCAACCATTCTTCTCCTCTAATAACATGTGATATTTTCATTAAATGATCATCAACAATATTAGCTAAATGATATGTTGGTAAATCATCTTTTGCTTTAAATAACACTTTATCATCTAATGTAGATGTATTTACTTCAACTTTACCTCTAATTAAATCATTAATTACAATTGTTTCATTTGGTTCAAATTTAATTCTTACAGTCCAATCATTTCTTTCTAATAATAATTGTTCTACTTCTTCTGGTGATTTTGTTAATGAATTATTCATTGATAATCTAGTATCAGCATTATATGAAAAATATTGATTTTCTTCTCTTACTTTTTTCATTTCATCTTCTGTATCAAATGCATAATATGCTTTTCCACTATCAATTAATTTTTTATAATAATTTCTATAAATATTTTTTCTTTCTGATTGTTTATATGGACCATATGAACCACCAATATGAGGTCCTTCATCAAATTCAATTCCCAACCAACTCAATGACTCTATAATATAATCTTCAGCACCTGGTACAAATCTTGTTTGATCTGTATCTTCTATTCTTAATATTAATTTACCATTATATTTCTTAGCATATAAATAATTATATAATGCAGTTCTAACTCCACCAATATGTAATGGACCTGTAGGACTAGGTGCAAATCGAACCCTTACTTTATCACCCATACTTTCTTTTATTTTTTTAAAATCATTAAAAGTTGATAAATTATTTAATTTCATATCTAATTTTTTATTTTTTCAAATTTAATTTAAATTATTAAATATTTTAAATTTATTTTATATATTAAAAATAAATATTAAAATATTTATCATGCCACATATTCCATTTTTTACCAATATTAATCCAATAATCAGATCCTTCATTTGTTTCTTCAATATTATAAAATGTTTCAAATATAAATGGATCATGATTTTCAATTAATAATATTATTTTATAATCTAATTCATGATTATATAATTCAGTCTTTTTAATTGAATTATATTTTTTCATTTTATTATTATTTAATAAATATGTATAAAATTTATTAAATATTTTTTCTTCTTTCAAAAAATCATTTAACATTATAAATACATTTTTATAATAAATATCACTTAATTTATTGATAATAAATTCATTATCTAAAAATAAATATGACATTTCCCAATTATTAAAATCTATTATTTTTTTTAAATATTTCATTTCTTATACCATTCACCATTTTTCCATTTTACAACACATTCTGGACAACCAATTCCTTTTTTTTCAATTGTATTTATTTCATTCCAACCACTTTGTAAAAATATTTCAGATGATAACCAATTTTCTTCTTTATCAATAACTTTATTTTCACAATAATATCTTTCTTCTTTATCACAAAAATCACATTTTATTATTAAATATAATTTTGTTTTAATATTAATTTTATTTCTTAATAATTTTATATCTGTTATATCTGTAAATTTTTGCATTTTTATTTTTTTTTTTAAAATGGTAAACTATTATTTAAATAATAATTAATTATTCTTTTTGTTTCTTTACCTAAAAAAGAATAATTATTTACTAATGAAATATCAAACCACATACTATAATTAATATTAATATATCCATTATAATCAACAATATCCATCAATGTTATATAATAATAAATATTATCATATTTAATTATATTTTTATATTTCATACGATTTAATTGTTCTGGAATAATACCAATTTTATTACACTTTAATTTTATATCTGAATTTAAATTAGAACTAAAACTTCCAGGTAAAACCCAATTACTGATTTTATCATGTTTAATTAATAATATTTTATTATTATCATTTGGATTTTGAATAATACAATTAATATAATTAACAATTTTTTTACCAGAATTTTGTATTGCTTTTTTTAATAAAAAAATTATTAAATAAGGTTCATTAATTGTTCTAATTAATTTAGTTTCACTTTTTAATTTATTTTTATAATAATATCTTTTTTCAATATGAAATACTATATAACTATTTTGTGGTTTATCTATATTATGATATATTGTATATAATATTGATTTATTAGTAGTTATTTTTTCACTTGATTTCCAAGTTTCAATATTTTCATCATTCCTAATAATATACCAATTTATATCTTTATTATTGGTTTTTTTATATAATTTTATTAAAATATTCCTATCTGTCGGATAATGTATTTTACTTATATTATTCATTTTATTTATGTGTAACTTTTTCTATATTATTAAATAAATCTGACAAAAAATCACTATCTTGTAAACTTCTTATAAATCTAGATTGTTTTTTATCATCATCAACTAATTTAAAACTTAAAAATGATGATACGTCATTTAACATTAAATAAAATTCACTTCTAATTAATTTAGAATATGTTATATTTAAATATGATACATATTTAATATAACTATTGCTCTCTGTTTCAATATACCATACAATATCATTATTCTTTGTTAATTTTATTAATTTTAATACAATATTATCATCTGGTGATATATTTTTTTGTTTATTTTTAAATTCACTATGTAATTTTTTATATTTACTTAAAAATATTTTTATTTGTTTATTACTAAATGTTTTTCCATATAATTTTCTAATTAATTTTTTAATTAAAACAGGTTTTCTATTTTCACGTTTATATTCATCACCATCATTCTTTACCTTTTCTTTTGTTGTATATGATATATAATCACTTGATAATGTCATATTTAACCAATTAATATTTGAACTAATTGAATCATTTGTATTATCTAATAACAATCTTTCTACAATTGGATCTTTTGTATATTTTAATATATCTGATAATAATATTATTAAATTATTATGCATTTCTAATTTGTGTAATTTTATAACATTTGATCTTAATTGTTTAAAATCATTATATTTATTAACATGTCTATTTCGTTTACCTTTATTTCTTTTTTTTGACATTTTAATTTTTTATTTTTAAATATAACATTATATATAAAATATTTAATTTACAATAATAATAATAATAATCTAATTTTTAAAGTATAATTTTTATATATATAATCAAAATTATACTTTTTTTTAAATGCAAAAATTTACTGATAAATATATAAATAATTGGAAAATATTAACAAAATCAATAATTGGATTTGAATTTGAATTTTTTACAGAACGATCTTATTATAAATTATTAGAAATATTAAATCGAGAATTATATCCAATAAAAGTACACGGTTTTAGAAAATATCATTCTAAAATGAAAGTTGATAATAATAATTTTAAAATTGAACCTGATTTAAGTGGTGGTTATGATATGATTGAATTAATTACTGGACCAATGCATTATAATAATGCAAAATTAATATTATTAAAAATTTTAAATTTTTTAAAAAAATATGCAAATACTAATGAAAAAAGTTCTTTGCATATCAATATATCATTTGATGATCAATCAAAAAATATACAAAAAGTTAATTTATTAAAAATAATATTAAATGTTGACGAAGATATAATATATGATAAATTTCCAGAAAGGAAAAATAACTTTTACGCAATGTCAGTTAAAAATATAATACCATTTAAAGATTTTGATTTTATTGGTAGTGCATCTAATATAATAGAAAATAATATAGAATTACCAGATACTAAATATAGAGGAATAAATTTAAATAAAGTAAAAGATGGTAGAATTGAATTTAGATATATTGGTGGAAATAATTATCATTTAAAATCTAAAGATATATTAGAATTATTAGATTATTTTATAATATTAACATGGAATAGTATTAATGAACCAATAAATAATGATGATAGAAAAAAATTATTAAATTATTTAAGTAAAAATATTAATAATTTTAAAAAATTTAAAAAAATTGAAAATTTTATATCTGAGTTTCCATCTATTCAATTAGAAATTGATAAAAATAGTTCTATTGTAATGTTAAAATCATACTATGGATATTTTTTTGATGATTTATATGAATTAATTATAAATGTTTATAATTTGAGTGATTGTATTATAAATTATGATTCAACAAATAAAAAATTAGAAATAATAGACGCTGATATAAAAGCTATACTAGATGTTAAATTTATTAAATTTATTAACTGTAATATTACATCAGGTAGATTTATTGATTGTGATTTTGAAGATTGTGAAATTAAAAATAATCATTTACATAAATGTAATATAAAAAACAGTGAAATTTATAATTCTAAATTAGAAAATTGTATAGCAGATCAATCAACTATAATAACTGATAGTTATTTTTATGGTGGTTTATTAGATGGTATAATGACAAGTGGTGTATTTAGAAGTGGTAAAATAGGAAATTATGGAACATTAGAAAAAAATGTTAAAATAATAACAGATAATGATAATTATTTTGGTATATCATATGATAATATTGATCAAAATAATAAGAAAAAATTAACAATATCTAAAAAGAAATTTTAAATAAAAAAAAAAAATAAATTATTTTTAAAAAATGAAAATAATAAAAAAAGGACATTTTTATATAACACCAAGATTAACAGATTTTGACAAATATTATTTAACAAATTTTAGTTATACACCTCATTATAAAAGAGATAATAATTTATTAACTAAATATTATCATGGACGAAATGGATATAATGGTGATTATGGTAGAGAAGGTTCTTATTTTATTAAAAATTTAACTAATATAAATGGTGATTTATTTAAATCACCAACTAATATAGATAATAACGATATTAAAACAATTTTGAATTATGGTACACCACCAATAGATCAACCTGGTAAATATTGTCCCTGGATACCAGATAAAACAGGAACATCTTTAATACAAAGAAAAATGGAAAAATCATATAACAATGATTATGGTTGGTTAAAATGGTTAATTAAATTCTTTTTTAAAAAACATAAATATTTATTAAATGGTGAATTTATAATAACTACATCAAAATCAAAAAAAATAATATCTATTATTGATAATAAAATATCAATAAAATCTATTAATAATAAAATAAATATATCAACATCACAATCATCATCATTAACTATAAATAATAATTTTAGAACTAATATATTAAGTAATAGAGAAATAGTTAATAATATAATTAATGAAACAATATCAAATAAAATACAATGGGGAATTAATAAAAATAATATGTATTCTACAAGTATTAATATTGAATATAATATAGATATTCGTATCTATATTAAAATATTAAAAGATTCAATCTATACTATGAATATTTATTTAAAAAAAACTAATTCAACCATTCATATTAAGAATATTTCTGATAGAGAATTGATTCATATGTTATACATAGTAATTAATAATCAATTAAAAAAAAACAATGAAATACATAAATAAATTAAATATAGATTTTAATAATTGGGATGAATTGAATTACAACTCATATAATATTGATTCCTTTTGTAATCAAAAGGATTTTATTTATATTGGTTTATTTAAAGGTTATATTGGTAAAATTAGATTAAAAATAAACAATGATAATTGGGATATTTTTGAAAAAAAATGTATTAATAAATTAAAATGGATAACTAACACTCCATTGGATAAATATAATTTTAATAAAATAACAAAAAATTTTAAAGATGTTGATATAAATGATTATATATTTATTTATCTAAATAAAGATAATACTATATTTTTTAGAGTTTTTAATGATAATTCTTTTAATAATGATTTATTTTTTACAGTTGAAATATAAAAATAATAATAATAATAATGAAATATTTAAAACATATAAATTTTGATGATTATGAATTTGGTGACGAAAACCCATATATTTATGTATTAAGAATTTATGATAATAAAACTTATGATATAATTCAAACAAATAATAAATTAGAACATATTATCATTGGATATCAACGTTATACTATAATAAAAAGTAGAAATGAAGTTAATGCTTATCGTTATCATACACCTTTATATATTTCAAATGAAATTTTAAATAATATAAAAAATATTGGTTATCATATTATAAATAAAAATGTTTATTTTACAAATATAACAAGTGAACTATTTAAAAAAATTAAACAAAATCTAATAAATAAAATTATGTCCAGTATAAAAATAAATTATGAAAGATTATTATCTAATAATGAATCATTAAAAAAAACATCAGATAAAAGAAAACATTATTTAGATAAATTTAATTATAATACATTTTTATTAGATCAATTATTTGATAATGATGATGAAGAGGTAGAAGAAAGAGATATAGATACAATGAAATATTATGCTGTTCGTATTGAAGGTTTTAATATAAAAATAGTTAATTTATCATTAGTTGAATATCAATATAATATCTATCAACTTAGATATTATTATTCAACTAAATATTACACATTAATATATAATGTTCAACATTTTTTTAATAGTAAAATAATAATTAAACATGCATATCCAAATTATATATATTTTCTTATTTTTAATAATTACAGTAATAAAAACGATATTAAACAATTGTTAAAAAGAAAAATAACTGGATTAAAAGTAAAAAATACAAATTTATCAAAAAATATTAATAAAAATATATTTTCAATTAAAAATGTAATTAATAAAAAATATGATATGATAGATTATATTAATAAAATAAAATATAATGATATTAAAAAATATATTATATAATATCAAAATCATCTAAATTAAAAAGATTTTTAATTTTGTTATGTGGTAAAGTAAAAGATAAATAAAAATAATTGCTTTTATCTAATCTAAATTTTATTATATTTTTAAATACAATAATATTTAAATAATGTTTTTTTTCTGATATTGTTGGATATTTTAAATTATTTAATATAAAATTAAATTTATAAATATTTTCTTTATTAACCTTTAACCAAATTAAATAATTTGTATTTGGATTATCGGTTTTTTTTAAATTATTAATTTTATTAATTAAATATTGAATATCATTCATATTTAAATTTTCCCATTGATCAAAATCTATTGTTTTTTTTAAATATTTCATTTTATTGTTGATTGTTGTTGATTATTTGTTTCTACACTATAAATATATTCATGATTATAAATAACATTTATATTAAATGATTTCATTGATATATAAACATCTTCAATACATTCATTATCTGCTCCACCAACTATTATAACTTTTTTTCCATTTAATTCTTTATACAAAGAAATTAATTCATTATTTAAATAAAACCACCCATGATTATTATTTATTTTAACTAAATAATTTTTACCAACTTTAAAAACATCACCTTCTTTTACATTAGGATATTTTTTATTTAAATCATTTGTTATTTTAACAATTTTTTTAGAAAATTTTGTGCCATAATTTTTTCTAATTGATCTAATTTGATTTGTAAATATATATGATGGTTTATTAATTTTATTTGAATCCCATATTTGATAGACATATTTAAACTTTTGACAATATTTATTTAATTTTTTTTCAAAATCTTTAGGTATAAATTTACCAAAAATCTTTTGAACATCAACTATAACTAATATATCAGCATCTAAACTAGTTGATTGATCTTCTTTTATTAAATCTGTTAATTTTTTCATTAATAATTTTTAATTTTAAATTATATATTAAATATAATAATTAAAAATTATAATTCACTTTGTAATTCTTCTTCTATTTTCAATAATTTTTTCTTAGATTCTTCCATATCATTATGTGCTTTAAACATTTTCATTTTATATGATTTTCTATCTGCATAAATATTTCCCATCACATCATTAACTACACCAATTTCATTTTTAAAAACTGCACCATTTAATAAAACTATATCTGATTTATCTAATTTTAATTTATGATTTTGAAAAATTGAATATTCATTATTTATAACATTTTCATCTATATTAAATTGGTTAAAATGATGTAATAAATTATTTTTTCTAGATCTAATTATATCTCTATTAACATAACCTTTATATGAATCCGCAGATATATTAAACTGTCTCATTGTTGTTGGATATAGACTAGCAAAATCATAACAGCTTGTCCATGTTGTCATACCAATAACAGGATCTTTTACCCAACCTCCTTCTATTATTTGATCATCTATTACTGTTCTTTTACATAAAACAATATTTTTTTCTTTTTTTAATTTATATCTTAATATTCCTTCTGTTACTGGTAATGTATTATACGCATCTACTACTTTAATTTTTGATAATGTTGCAATACCATACAATATATCAACATATTTCATTTTTTCATGTATTTTTTGTACTAATATGGAGTCAACAGCATTATAAAATATAAATTTTTTATAATCATTTTTATGTAAAATTTTTAAATTTCCTTCATAATTAACTTTTTTAACTCCTAACACATTTTCTGATACAAAATCTAACGAATTACTTTCTTTTACTTTTATTGATGTATCCCATTTTATATACAATTCCATATAATCAACTATTATTCTATGTGCTGGTAATTCCCAATATAAATCATTATCAAAACTAGGAGTTAATTTTTTAGTAAATGATGATACAGATGGATCTATTCCTAACTTCCTAGCTCTATTTACTAAAAAAACCCAATCATAATTTAAAAAATTCCATCCAGTAATAACAGGCATTTTTGGAACATATTTATAAAAAAAATTATAAACTAAATCATATTCTTTTTTATAATTAATATATTTAAATTTATATTTTGTACCAAATTTATCAAAATAATTATTAATATCACTATTAATTGATTTTATTTTTTCATCAGATAATTCGCCAACACCCATAACTAAAACTTTATCTTTATTTACAATAGATATTGATTGAATTTGACTTTCAGCTAATTGTGGTTGTGGTTTTTTATCTAAAATTTCATTTTCTATATCAACAAAAAATATATTTGGCTCTTTATATGAAAACAGATTATTTTGATCATCACTTGGTAAATTATCTAAAAAATTATAGATTGAATATCTATCTGGATTTCTTGTGTAAATTTCTTTTACAGATTGACCATCCCATGTTACAAATTTGCCATGTTTATCTGTATCATTAGCATCACATATAATAAATTTTGTTGGATTATTCCATTTAAAATATTTTAATTTTATATTACCATCATCACCTATATGAGATATTATTAATTTTTGGTTTTTATATTCATAATCAACTATCATAATATTTTTATTTTTTATAATATAAATAAAATAAAAAATAAAGTTTATTTTTTAAGGTACATTATTCAATACAATAAAATTATCATAATTTATATAATTATATAATGTATTATTTGATAATGAATAAAATTTAAAAGTATCCATAAATGGATAATTTTTAGGATCTTTTAATTTATAATAATTAATAATATTTTTAATAATATTTTTTTGTTTTAATTTAACTTTTAATCTTTGATGTTTTTTATTATAAAATAATATTTTATTTGATATAAATATTTTGGAATACATTTTAAATAAATACTCATCATTTGTGTTTTTTGTGTAGATTCTATCTAAATATTTTCCTTTATTTGTATCCCATAATAAGGCTCGACCAATTATTTGTTTAGATTCTTTATTTGGTTTTAAAATTAACAATTTACAAACATCTGAATTATTAACATAAAAATTAATTCTTTTTTGAGCTCGTTCATATCTCATACATGATTTATTTAATGTACCATGACCAAATACATAATTATCTTCTAAATACCATTTTTTTATTTCATTTCCTTGTACAATTTCAAAAAAATATGACATATTTTTTAATTTTAAACATGAAATAAATGATAATGTCATCTGTTGCCTATTATTACAATAAAAACAATATTCATACAAAAATTTACCAACTTTCATACGAATAAATTTATTATTTTTAATAAAACCAATTATATTATATTCATTTTTAATTAATTGAATATTTGATATGCCATCTTGTTTAGCATTATTGATTATAATATTTATTTCATCTTTAATATCAGAATCATTATGAAATATAAATTTAAATGATAAAAATAAACATTTTTCAAAACTATTCATTTAATTTTTTTTTTTCAATATAATTAAATCATTTTCTTTTAATGTTTGTAATATATGTTGAGTAACAATATCAATTTTATCTTGTATATTATAATCATGTTCATATTTAACTTTATCATATGGTAACTCTGTTAAAATAATATCTAACATAATTTTATTAACAATTTCAATATTTAATAATATATGATATTTATATTTTGAATATTTATATATAATTCCATTAATATCATTTTGTATTCGTCTTTTATATTCATTTATTGATTTTTCAGCAAATCCATGTTTAATATCCATATCATAATATAATATTGTCCATTTTAATTTTAAAAATATATCTATTTTAAATTCAGTTTCTATATTTTGATAATATATTCTATTTTCTCTTTTAATTATATCCTTTATCATATTGACACTTTCATCAAAATAATTATTATACTTTTTTATATTCATTTATCAAAATATAATTTTATTAATTGATACGTTTTAATTCCACCTTGTGGTATATTATTACCAATATGTGTTTTAACAGGAACATATCCATCCATGCTTGGCTTATTAAAATGTTTATTATAAATATGTGATATTTTAGATGAATATTTATCATCAACTATTTGACCACAAAAATTACACTTAACACCTTTAAAATCATTTTTAAATATATTTTCATTTAAATTATTACTCCATTTATTATAATTTAATATATTATTCATAATTAAACCTTCCTTTTGGATTATCTTCTGTACCATCTAACCAAATATCAATATTATTATAATCTATCATATCATTTTCTGGTTGTATTTGATCATCTTCTTCTATTTGTATTTGATCATCTTCTTCTGTTTGTGTTTGCACATCTTCTTCTGTTTGTATTTGCACATCTTCTTCTGTTTGTGTTTGCACATCTTCTTCTGTTTGTGTTTGTACATAATTTGTATTATTATCACCATCTTCATAATAATCATCTATAATTTCATCTTCATTAGTATCTGTCCAGAATTCACTTGGTAATCCACTATTTTCATTTATTTTAGAAAACTTAATTTTTCTCATTAAATCTTTGTATGATATTTTTTCTATTTCACCAACACCTGGTAATTTTGTTATATAAACAAAATCTTCATCAATAGAATCTATATATCCTTCTGTATTTCCTATTTGTAAATATTTTCCAACTTTAAATATATCTGTTGAAATTCTACTAGAATTTTTTTGTTTAAAATTATTTCTAAAAAAATCATTATTACCTGGTCCCATTCCTTTATTATTTACACTCTCTGTTGTCATTGATATTAATTCTTCATCTAAATAATCATCTAAATAAATCAAAAAATCACCTACCATTTCTGATATTCCTTCTTTATATTCATATTTCGTTAAAATATCATTAATAATAACATTTCTATCTTCATAATTATTTTTCACAAAATCTTCATTTTCCATTAAATAATTTTCCCAAATAATAAATGCATCTTCATCTAAATTTAAACTTTCAGTTATTTTACTTTTTTTATTTCTTTTTATAAAATTTTCATATGTATCCACTTTTCTATCTATTGGATTATTTGACCATTGTAAATTCATATATTTTCTTTTTTTTTGATCTTTATATACTAAATCACCTATATCACCTTTAGTTTTTTTTCTCAATTTTTTTAATTGATCTATATTATGTTTTCTAGGTAATGGCATTTTTATATATTATTTTTTATATATTATTTTTTATATATTATTTTTTTAAAGTCTAAATTCTTCTTTTATTTTTACCAACTTATTCATAGCTATAGTTGCATCATTTTTTGATTCAAATGATAATATTATATCATTTTTATTTACAATTTTTATTATTATACATGAATTTGATAAATAAAAATATGATATATTTGGATCTATACTATAAATTAATTTTTTATTTTTATCAAAAATTCTAATTCTTTTATCATTATCCGATTTATCAAAAACAAAATTATCTGATTTATATTCATATCCCATATTTTTTATATTATTTTTATATATTTTGTATATTTATTAGTATTGCACGCAATATCTTGAGTAACAAAATATAAAGTATAATCATATGGTCCATCATTAAACTTAATATTATCAACAGGAACTATATTGTTCCCTTGATAAATTTCAAGTGTAACATCATATTTATCCATTTCACCATCAATTGTATCTGTAATACCTGATACAAATAAATCAATAATATCTGTTTTTAATAATGTTGTTCCTGTATTACCAGATGAAAAAGTAAAACCAGTAAATTGAATATTTGAATCCGTCCATACTATATCTGGTGCATCAATATCAATTATTGGACTATTTTTTGTTAATTTTCTATGTTCTCTATCTTCTATAACCCAACTGATTCTACTATGTGCTTGACATAAATTAAAAACACTTAAAAATTTTAATTGAATTTTTTGCGTATCTGTTCCAATTAATAATGTTTTATTATCTCTTTCTATTGTTTTAATATTATCATATATTATAGATAATATTATATTATCATCATTATCAATGACATACAATGTTGTTGAACCATTTAATAAACTATCACTTATAATATTATTATAGTATAAATTATTAAATATATTATCATTATTTAATGTTGAATCAATATTAGATTGATATTGATTAGCAGCAAAAATTTCTAAATATACTTTTTGATCAGAACTTGGATTTGTTAAATAAACTTTAGGTATTCTTTTTACACTATTTCCTGTCAATATCATTAATTTATTCATATATTTTATTGTTGGGTCATCTGAAAAATAATATTCAATATATTGATCTGTTTCTATTTCAAAATTAGCATCTATTGGTTTATAAATTGCTCTTATTAATAAAAATGTAATATTTTCACCTAAAAAACCATAATGAACTGGTATATCTTTATCTGATTCATTTAACACAATTTGAGATGTATATTGATTTTCATATAAAATTTCTAATCCAGTTAAATCTATTTTACCTTTAATTTGCGGTCCATCTATAGCAATAAAAGAACAATCATAAGGTTTAATAACTTTTTTTTCTGGCGATAATACATTATTTGGTATTACATATGGCATATTATACTTTTATATTTTAATATATATATAAAAATAAAATAATCAAAATCTATAATGCAATTTGTTTTAAACAAAAAACTTAATGAAACATTTACTATTAAATTTATAACATTACCAAATAATAACCCTATTGTATTATCAGGTAATAGTAATACATTAACATTAAAAAACCCATACCCGATAAATAATATAACTACAATAAATAATATTATATGTGATTCTAGTGGTATTATAAATAATAAACAATATATTGAAATTTATTTTAAATATTTTAATTCTAAAATAAATGAACCATGTAATAATTGTTGGTCAGATCCTATAAATATTAATGATATTAAAAATTTAAATATAAATCCAAATAATGAATTAAATTTTGAAATATTAATCTATAGAATAGATGACAATAATAATAATCCATCAAATATATATATTAATGAAATAATAATTAATGGTGAATACTTATTTAATAGATCAGAAAGTGTAGCCATATTAGATAATAAAAATAATGATATTATATTAAGTCCAAAAGATATTTATAAAGTTTTTTCTATTGATGATTATGAAATAATAGAAAGAGGAATTAAAAATAATATTAATATTAAATTTAGAGTTACTCAAAATAATGGTAGAAGTTATTCTGAATGGGAACCATTAACAAAAGAAAATATATCAACGTTTAGATTTAATGAATTAAGATTTGCAAAAATACAATATTTAATATCAAAAATAGATAAATTAAAACCTGAAACTATTATTTATGATATTATTTTAAAAGGAGATTTTCAAAATATTAGTGCAAATTATTTAAAAATAAATAGATATGGATTAAGAGAAGATTGTGCAACTACATTTTACAATAATTTAACAGGTAACACATTAGATTGTGGTATACCAAATTATAATGATAATAACAATAATAATAATAATAATAACAATAATAATACTAATATATCATTAAATAATTATGGTTTAAAAATGAACTATTTAACTCAAGGATTTAGTTGTTATATTTATTCATCTACAGTTAATGAAGTTAATATGGAAAATAATAAACAAGAAAATCAAGATGGAATGTGGAAACCATATGAAAGTAAAAAAATAAATGACTTAGCTAATAAAATAGCAAATGATATAAATAGTATATTCGCATGGGGTGTAGATTATCATTTAACAGATCCTGATGAAAATGGAACAGATATGGAATTACATGAATATCAATTATATAATATAATTGATGTAAAAACTGTAAAAGTTTTAGTACCTGATAATAAATTCCCAGATAATACAATAACAATGAATAAATTTACATTAGATTTATTAGATACTTTTGAAATTCATATTTTAAAAGATGAATTTAAAAAAGTTTTTGGTATTGATAAAAGACCATCAGAAAATGATATTATTTATTTTTGTGATCTAAATAGGTTATATAGGGTTAAACATGCTCAAATATTTAGAGAAATTATGAATGCTGGTATTTATTGGAAAGTTATTCTAGAAAAATACGAACAAAAAGCTAATATTAGAAATTTATCAAATGAATCAAAAAATAAAATTGATAAATTAACAAAAAACACAACAATAGATGAATTATTTGGAAAAGAAAATAAATCAGAAAGTGAAAAAATAGCAAATAAAGAACAAACTAAACCAATAACAAATGAAACAACTAGACATACTATTTTTAAAGATGTAATTATACATAATGAACATTTATATAATGGTAATATTGATTTTGCAACATATTATTATGATTTTAATAAAACAATTGGAAAAAAATCTATTTTATATAGAAAAAAAGATAATATTTTAAATATTTCAGATAATAGATCATTTATATCATGGTTTAATTTTAATAATAAATATAACGAAGATGATCCATTAACATATAAAAAATCATATCCTTTTTATTATATTAATAATAAAAAGAATTTTAATTTATTAAATAATTATGATGAAAAAAATAAAATCGGTTATAGATATTGGTATCATAATAATAAAATTATATTTCAAATAAATGAAAGTTATTTTCAAATGGATGTTAATTTAAAAACTAATATTTGGTATGGTTTAGTTATTATATTAAATCAAAGACAAGAAAAAATATCAATGTATATTTATAAACGACCAGGTGAATATAATATTAAAATGGTAAATCCTGATTCATATGAATTAGCTACTGTTCTATCAACAAATACAACTGGTTATACATATTTAGTTAACGCTGGTTTTAAACCAATCGATAACCAAGAAATACACAATAATAGTACAATATTTGAGCAAGTACATTCATTTGAAAGTTCAATATCTTTATTTGATTATGATCATAATAATGATATTGAAATAATTGGATCAGATATTAAATATACTAATTTAAGAATATTTAATGATATTATACCATTTGAAAGTATAAATAATATTTTAAATCAAAATATCATAGTTGATGAAAACAAACTAATTTTATCTGATAATGCAAATAGAAAATTATATGCTGATAATTTTCCAAAAAATAAATGGGATTAATGAAATATATAAAAAAATTAAATATTGATTTTGACCAATGGGATAAATTAACAAATAATGATATAGATTGGCATAATATGAAATTTGTTGAAGGTAAAACAATTGATTATTATAAAAAAAAATATCCAATTGGAACAAAAGTAAAAATAAGAGAAGATTCTGAATATTATATTTTTAATACAAAAAATGACCCCCATTCTATTGGTAGAATTATAGATTATAATAATGAAACAAATATTTTTATAGATAGTGTCATTTTTTATGTTAAATGGGATAATAATTTTACTAATTCATATAAAATTTTTGATTTAAAATATTTTAAATTAAATTGAAAAAAATATTTTAATAATAATTATTTTTATTATATTTATTAAAATATAAAAAAAATGAAAGTAAATTTAACAGATATAATAAAATGTGGTAATAAATTATATTATGACATAAACCCAAATAGTAAAATGGATGTTCCATCAATATTTTTTGAAAAATTAGAACAAGACTGGATTAAATGGAAAAAAAATAATATAAAAATATCATTTTATGAATATTGTAAAAATAAATATATATTAAATTAAAATTTGTTAAGAAAAATTTTTATTATAATATTCTAATATTTTATTTCTATCTATTAAATATTCTAATGATGAAAATTTTTTGTTTAATTTTCTTTTAAATTCATCAATATTAATATAAAATCTAATTTTATTATGACTATTGGTATAATTATATAATTCATTAATTAAATTAATAACATAATTATTATTTTTATATTTATAATAATATTTAATAATATGACTAATTTTTGATAAAGTTGTTATTGTTATAACATCAAAATCTAATATCTTACGAAGAAAAAAAGGATCAATAATTTTTAATGCTGATGTTATATTAGAATATCTTATAACAATATTAATAAATATTAATTTATTAATATCTAATTCATCTAATTTATCCCAATTATCAAAATCTATATTTAATTTTTTTAAATATTTCATTAATTTATCTTATTTTTTCATATTATCAAAAATAAAATATGATATTTTATATATAAAAATAAAAAAATGTTTTATAAAGATTTAAGTAAATATACATATACATATACAAATAAAAATGATAATCATTTAAACATTGGTTGGTTAGATGATAAACATGATTTCCCAAAAGGTGATTTTCCTGAAAAAAAAGATTTATTATTTAAATTAAAAAAATTAAAAACATATAAACATACAAAAGGATCACACACTTGTCAAATATGTGGAAAAAGATTAGGTAATTCTGAATTTATTATTAAATATAATAATATTTATTATCATGCACCTAATAGTTTAAGTCATTATATAATTAAACATGATTATAAACCACCTCAAATATTTATTGATGCAGTATTAAATAAAGATCAAATAAAAAAGAAAAATGAATCTAAATATATTTATTTATTTGAAAATTTTATTAAAAATAAATTAAACTAAGTTTTATTTCAAAAATTTTTGGTGACATTTTGTTTAACATTATCAATATTTTGTTTAGCATTATCAACTTTTTGATAAACTTTTTGTTTAACATTATCAATATTTTGTTTAGCATTATCAACTTTTTGATCAACTTTTTGATGAACTTTTTGTTTAATTTTTTGAAACGATTGTTGTAATGGTTTTTTTGTAATAGATTTACTAACAAGAGCAACACCATCAACTTTATTTCCAATATTTTTATAAAAATAAATAACTTTTGAATTTTCATCAATTTCTCTATTACTAATTTTTCTTTGAACATCAGTTTTTAATAAATAATCTAAACTTGATTGTGTATTAGACATGTAATTAACAATTAAATAATCACCTTCATTAAAATCATATGGTGAAATACTAACAAATGATGATGTAGAATATCCTTCTTTTTTTAAGTTTTTTAAAATTTTTTTAATTTGTTTTTTATTTAAATGTTTTTTTATTGATATTGTATATGTTTTTTCACTATTTGTTTTTGTGTTTACTTTAGTTTGTTCTATGTTATTATTATTAATATTAATATCTTTATTTGATATTGTATTTGGCATAGCATTTGTTAATAAACTTAAAAACATTAAACCACCAGCAACAAAACTTTTCCAACCTTCATTTATTTCTTCATCACTCCATTTAGTTTTGTTTGGATATTTTTGTTCTAACCATATTAAAAAAGATTTATTATTTTTATATGACGATAAATTTTCAATCAAAATAAATTGATTATATGTTTTCATTTTAATTTTTATTTTTATATATAAATAAAAACATATTGATATTATGTGACATCTTTAATTGGTAAAACTATTAAATTTTATATAAAGTGGAAAAAAGAAAAAATAGGACAACCAATTAAATTAGTTGAATGGATTCACCAAAAGATGGTTATCCAGAATATATATTTTTTATAAATAATAAAGAATATAACGGAAAAAATAATATTGATTATTTTAACGTTGATACTAGTAAACCAATTAAAATTATAAATTAAAAAAAAATTAATATTTTACTTTTTTTTTAATTTCTTTTTTAAATAATCTAATATATTTTTATATTTACTTGGTTCATATCTTATAATATTTCCTTTATCATCTTCAATTGCATTATCTGCTACAATCATTTCATTAATTACATATGTTATAAATATAACAACTGTTAATGATCCCCAAAATAAATTTTTTAATTCCATTATTAATATATTTTTATAATTATATATTTTATATATAAAATAAATATAAAAAATAAAAAATGAAATATCAAATAATTGTTGGAAAACCAAGTGGTGAAGTTATGTATTTACCAAAAAAAGCAATTGATATATTAATTAAAAATAATTATTTAGTAAACGATTTAATCTATGATGGGTTAAATATAAAACCATATTTATTATTTAAAGATGATAATTTATTAGAAATAATAGATATCTTATCTATGTTAAGTAATGATATTTGGTAATTTTTTTTTACAATATTATATTTATATATAATTAAAAAATTAATTAATAATAATGAAAAACATATTATTTGAAAGTAATGATTTTAAAATGGTTACATATAAAACTAAATTAAAAGTTGGTGATATAGTTAAACATAGCTTTAAAGGAGATGGTATTATTAAATCAATTACTAATAATATTATTCAAATAGAATATGATAATGGATCTATAGTTGATTATTTTATCAATTATTTAATTGACACAAAATCCTTAATGGTAAATAATAATAATAATAATAATAATTACATTAATGACGATGAGGAAGAGGAAGAAGAGGAAGAAGAGGATGATGATGATGATTATTTATTTAATGATATAACAATCGATGAATTAATGACAATTAAAATTGAAGATTTTTTCACAGATGCTGAATTAGAATTATTAATATCATTTAATGATTTAACAAAACATGAAAATAATTTAAATAAAAATATTAACAATACAAATAATAAATTTAAAATTATTTATAATAAACGAAAAATAAATGATTTAAAAATATTAAAAGAATATTATTTATATTTAATGAAAAAAATACCAAATTTTAATATATATAAATATAGTGGAAATTTACCATATACTGAATTATGGGACATTAGACAAAAAGATAGAATAGATATACCAAAAGATATTAAAGATCCACATATTTTTAATAGTGGTGTTTTTTATTATTGGGTATTTAAAAATGGCGTAATATTTAAACCAGTTATATAAAAATAATTTTTAAAAAATGGTATTTTGGAAAAATAAATCTGGTGTAAGAAAAATCTATAATCATGATAAAAAATATTGGGATTATGAAATAATTAATGAACCAAATTGGAAACCAAAACATCCAACTATATTAACTAAAGATAAATTAAAAACAATTGATCACAATAAATATTTTACAAAAAAAATAATAAATATTAATGATATTAAAAATAATATAAATTTATATTCTAATCATAATAATAAAAATAATCTTGATTTTAATGAATATTTATTATACAAAAGATATCAATTATATAAATATGTTTTAAATTCTTATTATATTTTATCAAAAAAATTTATAAATAAAAATATTTACTATTATGATGGTAATTTTCAACAATTAATATATAAATATCCAGAATTAAATAGATTAAAATCCACATTAAAAACATCATCAAATAATATAAATGAACTAGGTATAATAATATATTGGGAATTTGTGAATAGTATTATTTTTATATTTTAATATTAATTAAAATCTTTAATTAATGTCTTTACACTATTAGATGATATAAAATTATATGTTTTATCTTTAAATATTTTTGTATATATTTTTAATTCTGATAATTTTTCATAAAAATCATCTATTTTATTATTTAATTTGTCAATTGATGTTTTAAATTCAAAACTAGGTTTAAATGAATCTGGGAATCTATTTTTAAAATCTAATACATCATTCATAATAACATTTTTATTAATAAATAATTTATTTTCAAATAAATTACTTCTATCATTTAATAATTCTTCAATATAAATTTTAAATCTATGTATTAAATTATCAGTTTCAACAATTTTTAATAAACCTATAACATAAGCATCATCTTCTGATATAATAAATGGTTTATCATCAATTATAAATTTTTTAATTTCTTCATCTGATTTATTTTTTAAACAAAAACGTTTATATTCATTCCATAAACATCGTTTTATTATATCACTTGGTTGAACTGTTATAATCATTTCAATTATATTTTTTAACATTGTATAAAAATAATTAATTAAAGTTTATTTTTTATATAATGATTATTTAATTCATGTAAAATATCAAAATTTTTTTCTATTTTATTGCATATATTATTAAAATCATTAATATCTTTTTTATCTAATTTAAACCATTCATTTTTTACATTATCTATTTTAAACATTCTATGTAATGTAAATTCAATTTTTTTCCCCCATTTTGTTTTATGATATTTAATTATATTTAATATACCTGGATTCCCCGTTTCTAATTGTTTTAATCTATTATTTAAATTTTTAGTACATCCTATTTTATAGTTTATTTCATCACCTATTATATTTTCTATTATATAAATATAATCCATAAATTATTTTTTTTATTATATATAGATAAAATGAAGGTTATTTTTTTAATATATAATAAAAAAAAATAATTTATGAATTTAAATAATATTTATCAAAAAACTATTTTAAAAAGACAAGAAAAAATGATAAAAGATAAAATAGAATTTGAACAAATAAAAGAACAATATAATAAT
>Ga0256913_10000075_pt1 | contig 41785 bp, 38 predicted proteins | sample Axial_MatmetaG_FD_185970 | JGI IMG/M metagenome (GOLD analysis project Ga0256913, IMG submission 185970) | Deep-sea worm associated microbial mat communities from Axial Seamount, Juan de Fuca Ridge, Pacific Ocean - Axial_Mat | ecosystem: Environmental > Aquatic > Marine > Oceanic > Microbial... | reverse complement strand
GAGCTAAAAAAGATAAGGATGAAAGAGACAAAAGATAGTGCATTAGAGAGTGCTATTAAACAGATAGGAGATATGGAGTATATTGCTAAGGTTCAAAAGAGAGGCTATAATAATATTTTGAGTTTTGGAGTTGTGTTTGATGGTAAGAGGGTTTGGGTGAAGGAGGTTTAGAAATGTTCTATGTAAAAAATGGAAAATTAATCTTTTTTTAGACTATTATTTTTGATATATATCAATCAACTTATCTATCAATCTGTTAAAATACAATAAAAAGGAGTTATTATGAGACTACTTATCATAAGTCTATTTATACTATCGTTAGGCTACTCAAAAGGGATAATCAAAGGAGAACAAGAGTATCCATTAGATAAATTCAAAGAGCAAAACAGTCAAATCATCAAAATGGTCGTATCTGAAATATCAAAAGATTTGCCTCAAAAGGTGGATAAATATACCACTATGACAAATATTAGAGATGAAAATCTAACTTTAATCTATACATTTGAGATAAATACAGGCTCAAAAAGTGATGAGGCAGTAATAAAAGATGATAAATATAGAATGCAAAAAGCAGTTACCAAAGGAGTATGTCAAAGTTCTAAAAGATTTTTAGATGCAAATATATCATTAGCTTATGAGTATAAAAGTGCAATTAGCAAAAAAGAATTATTTACATTCTTTATTGATAAACAAAAATGCAAAGAGCTGAAATATGACTAGATTTCTAAAACTATTTATTATCTCCTATGGACTTATTATATTGATAGGTTGTCAAGAGAAATCAAAAACAGCTGTAACAGAGGTACATTGGGATAGAGATATGTGTGCTAGATGTGTAATGGTGGTAAGTGATAGAAAAAATACCACTCAAGTAAGAAATCCCAAAAATGGTAGAACCTATATGTTTGATGATATAGGATGTATGGTACTATGGTTTAGAGACCATAAACAAAGTTGGAAAGACCAAGCTATAATATGGATAACCGATGCCAAAACAGGTAAATGGATAGATGCTAGAACTGCCTTTTATGATACTGAGAATATTACTCCTATGGCTTATGGTTTTTCTGCCCATAGTAAAAAAGAAGATATAGCCAAAGACCAAGAGATTATAAATTTTGAAGAGGTAGTTCGTAGAGTTTTAAAAATTGGAAAATAATTTTCCTAACTATTATGATTAAACTCTGGAACTATATCTTTTAATAATTGAGGTAAATTTTCATTCTCATTCACTAATCTTTCTATCTTTTTAAGTAGCTCTACATAATCAATAGGTGGGTTTTGAGATACCATAATAGAGCTATATTTGGTTTTTAAATCAGCATCATCTATTAATAGCTCCTCATAAAGCTTCTCTCCTGCTCTAAGACCTGTAAACTCTATATTAATATTATTTTTACCTGATAACTCTATCATCTTCTTTGCCAAATCAACTATTTTGATAGGCTCTCCCATATCTAATATAAATAGCTCTCCACCTTTAGCAATAGATGCTGCTTGAAGAACTAATTGACACGCTTCGGGTATCATCATAAAATATCGTGTAATATCCTTGTGAGTTACGGTGATATTTTTCCCTTGTGCAATTTGTGATTTGAATTTAGGGATAACAGAGCCTGAGCTACCAAGTACATTACCAAATCGTACAGCTACGATTTCTGTATTATTTGAAGGAACAGCATGAGCATATAGTTCACAAACTCTTTTGGTAGTTCCCATAATATTAGTTGGTCTTACTGCTTTATCTGTTGAAATTAAAACTACCTTTTTTACATTATACTCTATAGATAAATCTATTATATTTTTTGTTCCAAATATATTATTATTTATAGCCTCTTTGATATTGGCTTCACACATTGGCACATGTTTATATGCTGCAGCATGTATTACAATCTCTGGTCTATATTTTCTAAATGTTTTATCTAACATAGACCTCTCTTGAACATTTTGCATAATAGCTATGGTTTTAGTTTGATTTATCTCCTCATTTATAGAGTATAGATTAAACTCACTATTATCAACTAATATTATCTGTTTAGCTCCAAATTTCTCGACTTGCCGAGAGAGTTCACTACCGATACTCCCCCCAGCCCCTGTAATCATAACTACTTTTCCTACTATAAAATTGGCAATAGTTTTTTGGTCTAAATCTTGTGGTTTTCGTGCTAGTAAATCTTCTATAGATATATCTGCTAGAGTTGGTTTATTATCTTGTAAGATTTGAGCTATTTTTATATCATTGATGCCCAACTCATTTAATTTTGTAAAAAGTTCATCTAACTCTTTTTGGGTTAACTTGTCAGCGATAATAATAGATTCTATATCCAATGCCTCTATAATATTTACAATGGAGTTTTTGTGATAAACGCGTAAATTTGAAAAATATGTACCAATTACATGTTTATTATTTGAAATTAATGCTATAGGATGATAAGATATATCTTGAGCCCATGCACTTTTTATAACCTGTATAGCTCTATCATTTGCTCCTATAATTAGTGTTCGTTTTTGAATATTAGATTGACCTCTTTCTATATATAATCTTTTGGATATTCGTATAAAACCTATAAAAAATAGTGATAAAAACAAATCAATAACAATAACACTTCGTGGAAATGGAAAAAAATAATCATTAAATATAAAAAATATTATAGCAAAAATAGAATAAGTACCTATATGAGCAAAAATAATTTGTCTATACTCTGTCAATCCAAAATAACGCCATGCTATAAAATAGATTTTGAATACAAAAAATAGAACTATTTTAATAGGTATTAATATAAACATCATGCTAAACATAGAGTCTAAAAAATTTGGAGGTATATGGAAATTGAACCGTAAAAGATATGATATAGATATAGTAGCTATAGATATAAAAACATCAAAGAAAATAAAAAATAGTATTCGTTTAAGTTGAGTTGGTTGAAAAAAAATATTTAGTGACATATCTGTTTAATAACCTCAACTACTCTATATAATTCATCTTGTGAAGCTGTAGGTGAAGGCAGACAAATCCCTCTATTAAACATATCTTCGCTAGTTCCATCTACAAAAGATTTACTCCCTTTAAATAGTGGTTGTATATGCATAGGTTTCCATAATGGGCGACTCTCTATACTCTCTTTTTCCAAAGCTTCAATCACTTTTATAGGATTAGTCTTGTGAAAGAGTAGTGTTGTAAGCCATCTATTTCCTCTACTATTTTCTATTTCAGGCATAAATAGAATTTCTGATATATCTGATAACTCTTTTTTATAAAAATTAAATATATCTCTTTTTTGAGTAACCCTTAGGTTCAAAACTTCCATCTGAGCAACACCAATAGATGCTAGTACATTACTCAATCTATAATTATATCCATACTCCTTATGTTCATAATGCAAAAATGGCTCTTTGGCTTGGGTAGATAAGAATTTAGCTTTTTCTATCCACTCTCTATTATTGCTTATGAGCATACCACCACCACTAGTAGTTAATATTTTATTTCCATTGAAACTATATACTCCTAAATCTCCAAATGAACCACTTTGTCTGTTTTTATATGTAGCTCCTAATGACTCAGCACTATCCTCTATTAGATATATATTATTCTCTTTGCAAATAGAGGCTATCTCTTCAATTTTGGCTAACTGTCCATATAGATGTGTCACAATTAGTACTTTTGGTTTTTGAGGTAACTCTTTAATAGCCTTTTTAAGAAGTTTTGGTGATAAGTTCCAACTACTATCACTATCTATAAAAATAGGAGTTGCTCCTTGATAGAGTATGCAGTTTACAGAACCTATAAAAGTAAAGCTAGAGGTTAATACTATATCACCCTCACCTACTCCTAAAACTCTCAAGGCTAAATGTAATCCTGCCGTTGCAGAAGATAGTGCTAAAGAATATTTAACTCCTGAATACTCTTTTATACTATCTTCAAATTTTGTAACAAATTCTCCTGTTGGAGCAATATAGTTACTTTTAAATACCTCATCTATATACTTTTGTTCTTTTCCACTCATATGTGGAGGGGATAAAAAAATTTTATTCATCTAATCTTCTTATAACTTTTGCAGGAATACCAAAAGCGACTACATTATCAGGAATATCTGCTAAAACTAAGCTATTAGCACCTATAATACTATTTTCTCCGATAGTTACATTTGGCATAACTGTTGAATGAGAACCAATTTTGCAGTTCTCTTTTAGATGAACAACTCCTTGTTTATTATCAATAGTAGATATAGTATAAATAGAACAGTGAGAACCTATCTGTACTCTATCTTCAATAATAACACCATTTTTTGCATTGATATAACAAAAAGCACCAATATCACTCTTGTACCCTAATTTTAGACCATCTTTATTTTGAACAATCCAATTATATTTAGTTAATTTACCCTCTTCAATCTCTGGTAATTTCCAATTATCAAAACGATTACTCTCTTGCATTACTTATTTCCTCTAAATTTTTCCATACTTACAGATGTATCAGAAGATATATCACTTCTTTTTATTACTTTCAAAAATGTCATCCATAATATCTTAGTATCTAACCAAAAAGATTGATTATCTACATACCATATATCATATTTAAACTTATCTTCCCAACTAATTGCATTTCTTCCATTTACTTGAGCCCAACCTGTAATACCAGGAAGTACACTATGTCGTCTTTTTTGTTCATAATTATAAAGCTCCAAATACTCAACCAAAAGTGGGCGAGGTCCTACAAAACTCATCTCTCCTCTTAGTACATTAAAAAGTTGTGGTAACTCATCAAGACTTGCTTTTCTAATTATGACACCTATACCTTTGAGCCTATCTTTATCAGGTAATAAATCACCATTCTTATCTATCTCATTACTCATTGTCCTAAATTTATAAATAGTAAAGAGCTGTTCATTTAACCCTGGACGAACCTGTTTAAATAGTATAGGTCTGCCTATTTTAAAATATACTAATAGTGCTGTAATTAGTAAAAAGGGAGAAAAGAGTATAATAAGAAACATAGATAACAGTATATCAAATAATCGTTTTATCATTTATAAAGACTCCAACTCTTTTTTTAAACTTCTCCAAAAAAACATCTGATTATATCTTGTTTGAATAGAATTTCGTATATTACCTTTTATTTTATTGTAGAGTTGCTTATTTTCAAGTAAAAGAGTAATATTATCTACTAAACTCTTTATACTTTTTGGTTTAATGAGTATTCCATTCTCTTTATCTATTATAATTTCATTGCAACCATTTATATCCGTTGCTAACAAAGGAATACCAAAACTTCCAGCTTCTAGTAGTGAATTGGGTAAGCCTTCACGATATGATGGCAAAACAAATAGATTACTAATACCTAAATATAGACGAATATCTTTTTGGAAACCAACTTGGATAATATTTTGATTGTTTTTCATTATCTCTATATTTTTACTCTTTATAGGATTTAAATGCTCTTCAAAATCACCAACAATAAGAAGTTTAAGATTAGTAATCTCTTTATCTAATATAGAAAAAGCTTGAATAAGTTCATCTATTCCTTTATCTTTGACCACTCTACCTATAAATAGCAATACAAAATCATCTTTCTGTATATTGAGACTATCTCTTAATTCATCTTTTTGAGTTTGAGTAAAATTATCTCTAAAAAATTCAGTATCAATACCATTAATAGAACCATTAGCAACTACTTTTATCTCTTTTTTAGTAAAGTTATTTTGTTGGATATACTCTTTGAGTCCATAACTATTACAAAATAGATTGGTAGAGAAAAAATATGTAATCTTCTCAATAACTTTAAGTACTCTCTTTTTATTTCCAGATGCTTCTATTAATGGCATACCTACAATATTATGTATTCGAATAGGTACTCTTGCCAAAAATGAAGCTATCATACCTAATAATCCTGCTTTGGGTGTAATTGAGTATATAATATCGGGTCTATTTTTTAATAGATATATATATATTTGAAATAGAGCCTTTAAATCTCGAAAAGGTGTAATCTCTCTAGTCATATCAATAGTATTAATGCTTATACCCTCATAAGCTTCTATATCACTATTAATAGTATCATTAGAACTGATAAGTGAAACATCAAAAAATTGTGATAAATATTTAGGTTGCCCTTTTACCAAAGTTGCTAAACTAAGAGGAACAGTTGTTAATATAACTAATTTTCTCATAACTTTAATCTCTCCTCTAAATAGCTCTCTATTTCAATAAATTTATCTATTCCAATATATTTTTTCAAAAAAGTATTATCTGCTGTAGATAGCTTAATCTCTTCTCTTATTATATTATTAGTTTTAATATATATTCCATTTTGTTCCAAAAATTGAAGTATATTTTGAACAGAATTTCCCTCTCCTTTTCCTATATTCATTATAGGTATATTTTTGAGAAACAGAAGTTTACTATAAGCCTCTACCACATTATCAATATGAATAAAATCTCTTATAGCACTACCATTATTAACAATAGTTAAAATCTTATTATTCTCATAGGCATCTATAATCTTACTAATAATAGAAAATTTGTCATCTCCTCCATACATATTAAAAATTCGTGTAATTGTATAATCAATATTATATTTTTGCGAATAACTCTCTATTATTTTCTCATTTGATATTTTTAATGAGGCGTGTAAATTTATAGGTTTTAGTATATCACTCTCTTGACACAAACGGTTACTTCCATATACTGAGCTACTACTAGTATAAATGATTTTCTCTATCAGAGTTGGAGATAAATAGTCCAAAATCATAGAAGTTGATACAATAGCTTGTTGCATATATTGAGTATAATTTTCAATATTATTAAGCTGAGTAGATGGTCTAAAATGGTTAAAAATCAATCTGATTTTTAACTTTTTATATGGAGCTAATATCTCTATATTAGCCAAAATATCTCTTGCAGATATTAAAATAATATTATCTATTTTTTGTTGTAGAACATTAGATAAATTGCTCTGCTTACCAATTACTAAATTAACTCTATCCCCCCACATTGGTTATATCTTTAACTTAAATACTTTTGTAAACGGTGTTAGAATGGTAGGTTCAAATAGCTTATGGTCATAATCTTCCAAAACGAAAAGTTTTATATATGTTGAGTTGAACATTCGTTTATCCAAAATCAAAAATTGATTATAATTTTTCATATAAATAACATAAAAAGGTGAACCAATATTTAAATATCGAACTCTTTTATGTAATATACCTCTATTATCATACTCTGTTACTACAAATTGATTGATAGGTAATATATTTTTACCTGCGATAACTTTATCTCCTCTAATTTGCATACCGTTACTTAAATTAAACATATTTCCCTTGGTATTTACTAGATTTGCTCTAAAAAACAAAGGACTTTTATACTCTTGACCTGTCAATGGGTTTAAATTAGCAAAGAGGTCAACTGTTGGTAAAATATTCATCATTTTAAATGGCAGATAAAAGTATATATCTCTTGTTTTTTTAGGTAAAGTAATAGGAGTGTTTAGAGAATGAATAAACTTATTTACATTTGAGATATTATACTCTCTCATACCTATCTCTAATACAGTACCTGTGAAATTATTATCATATAAAGCTTTTTCTTTATACTCAACATCAAGTCTAGCTATATTAGCTGATGCTTGTTGATTATGCAAAAGTGCAAAACTAACAGCATAATTTCCACTTCCACTATGTCTAGCCCCATCAATAAATGTTTTGACATCACTATAATATCTAATAGGATACCCATAATCCCACCATGCTAATACATAATCTTCTCTTGAAGCTATATTTTTAAGTTTGTCCAATACCTCTACTGCCTGTTTATTAAATACAGTTGGAACTTTATAACCTTCAATATGTAATATATTTGGAATAAGAATGGCTATAGTTGCAATAGATACAAAAGCCAATTTAGCCTTTTTTTCTTTTATAAAGTTGGATATATATATGATATGATAACCCATACCCAAAGCTAAAATAGGAACAGCATATACAGTAAATCTAAGTCCTCCCCACAGAGCAATAAAACCTAACCCAACCATTGGTAAAGATAGTAAAAATATACGATTTTTAAATAAAAGTAGTAGATAACCTATAATAGATAATATAAATATAGTAGTATCTCCACTAATACGATTTGCAAATGTCTCAAATGGTATCTGTCCTGCTTCTCTTACAGTTTTTACAACAGAGAAGTAATGAAGTCCTGTTTGACCTACAGTATCAGCACTATCTCTAAATAAATACCCATTAACCCTAGATATAATAGGGTCAAATCCACCTGTAATTAAAATTATCAAAATTGAAAGAGCTAAAATTGAGTATATAACCTTATCTTCTAAATTCTTTTTTGTATGGAAAAGACCAAAAAGAGCTAAAAGAATAGGAAGCTTTATCAATAAAGCTATCTGAGATAGAGCTATAAGCATAAAAATTAGAATTTTATAATTAAAGAGATTTTTTCTATCAAATATAAGGGTATATACAAGAACCATTCCAGCCATAGAAAGACTCAATGAGTAGTTTTGAAAATACCACCAATTAGAGAGTACCATAAACAGAGCTACCAATAAGATATATCTATTTTTCTCTTTTATCATAGCAAATATAACAGCCCAAAGCGTCAGAGCAGGTAATACAATAGTAAGCATATCTGTATCATAATAACCAGTCATTGTTCTATTATAATAACTCCAAGCAATTCCACCCAATAATGCACCGATAAAACCTGCATACTCTTGATTTAATGCCCTAGCCATTAACATTATAGGGATTACCAAGAGTGAACCTAAAAATGTAGGCATCCAAAGAATAATAGTCTCAAATGAAAAGGGTAATACTTTTACAAAAAAAGCTGTAACAATAGCTAAAGAGGTATCAATAAAAGAGCCATCACCCTTTTGATGAGTACCTGATAATATATCTCTAGCTCCTTCAGCATAACCATATCCATCATTGGTATTAATCATAAGTTGATTGTTCCATCTAAACTCTTCAACTCCATTGAATTGATAGACCCAAATGGTTCTAACTGATAGACTAAATATATAGGCTAAGAGTATTAATAATATAAAATTTTTGGTAGAGAGTTTTGAATTTGTCATAATTGTCCTATTTATTATTTAAATTTATAATCCACATCCATATAGATGCAGGAAAATATGATAAAAGATATAAAAAAAGATATTGTTTATTTAGCAACCTATATCGAAAAAGAGATGCTCTAGCTTTTTTCATATCATTTATACTAACAAAATATTGGGCATAATAATACCCAACTTTTGCATAAGCTAAAGAGTATTCTCTTGAATATTTATCTTTTAAACTTGGATTGTTTTTAAAAATATCATTTAAACTCTCTTCTATCTCAATAGCCCATCTATCTATCTTTTTTGAGGTTAAAGAGTTAGATAGTTTTCTATATTTAACTAAAGCTCTACCAATTACACCCACTTGATATATACTCATAATTCTCATAAATAGGTCATAATCTGGAGAGAACTCCATAGAGGTATTAAAAGATATATCTATACTATTTCTAATTACAACGCTTTGCATATTTACCTCATATCTAATCAGCTGTTTATCAAAAATAAAACCTGTTTTAGCCTTTGGTAAATCTTGACCTATCTTATTTCCATTCTCATCTATCCAGATAGCACCACCATAACACATCTGAAGTTTTCTATTGCTATCTAGTAACTCTATCTGCTCTTTTAATTTATCTTTAAGCCAAATATCATCTGTATCTAAAAAGGCTAAATACTCTCCTTTACATTTAGTAAGTCCAAAATTTCTAGCCTCTCCTAGTGGAATATTTGTTTTAGTCTTGAAATATTTTATATTATCATAACTATCAACTATCTCTTTTGTATTATCAGTTGAGCAGTTATCTATAAATATAATCTCCCAATCATTATAAGTTTGAGCATATATACTATCTATTGCTTCTTTTAAATACTTTTCTGAATTATAACCATTCATTAGGATAGATACTCTAGCCATTTTGCAACTCCAAAAGATTAAATATACTCTCTACCTCATCTTGAAATTTATTAGAAAACTCTATATCTATATATTGTTTTAGTCTGCTATTATCAACTATTAAATTTTTTGATGGGGTTTTATCACTGCTATTTAATATAATTTCTATCTCCTGAGCATATCTTTTTTTATATACTCTTTGAACCTCTTTTGCAATATAGTACATACTATAGGTCTGATTTGAACTTAAATTAAATATCTCTTTGGCTTTAAAATGAAAACTCTTCTCTATAACTGAACAAACATCACCACTCCATATAAAATCTCTAATAGCTTTTCCATTCCCTCTTAATAGAATTTTCTTCTTTATAAAGGCAGATTTTGTTAAATCATTTAGTACCAAATACCATTTAGAGCTATTTATATATTTAGGAGAGCCGTAACTATTTGTTAATCTAAATATAATATATGGAAACTCATCACTCTCTCCAAACTGCTTTAGGTAATACTCTGCAAAAAGGTGAGTTGATGCGTAATCATTTTTTGGATTTGGTGGGGTATCTTCTGTGATTATTCCACTATCTAATCCATATATATGAAATGTGCTAAGATATATAAACCTTTTAATATTTTTATCTTTTAACACATCTATTAGATTTCTAGTCCCTAATGTATTTACCAAAAGGGCTTTTTTGGCATAATCTTTATGAAAATACTCATTATAACTTGCTGTATGGATAATATAATCAAACTCTATATCTTTTAATTTCTCTTTTAACTCATCAATATCTGTTATATCAGCTTGAATAACTCTATAATCCTTATCTAATTTAATATTAATATTTTTGGATAGAATGGTTATTCTATAGTCTCTACTAGCAAAGTAGTTTGTAAGCCATAAACCTAAATTTCCAAATCCACCTGTAATTAGAACTCTCTTACCACTCATATTTAATCCTATCTAGTTCCAAATTTTCTGCTTCATTGGGGTTATGTTCAATATTGGCTATATTTAATAGCATATTATGCTCTTTTAGACCTCTAAATGCAACCCATAAATTAGGCTCTATCGTTAATCGCTGATAGTTATCATGGGATAATTTAATAGTAAAAAAACTCTTATCTAACTCATTGTAAATTACAAATTCAATCTCTCCACTTACAACTACTAAATTTAGAGTCATTTGAGTATGCTTTTTCCACCCTTTAATATTACCCCTATGAACGGTTGTAAAATAAGCCTCTCCAAATCCACTATATCCACTATCACTACTTTTCATAGCATGAAATATATCACCTTTGGGATTTCTAATCTGCTTAAGTGGTGTAACTACTACTCCATCCATTTCAGACCTTTTTTTTCTGCCATACTCTCATACTCATCTATCTGTTTAATGGTTTTATTATAGATATTCACATCTTTTTTATAGTAGTCATAATACCACTCACTAACAAATCTAATAGTATCAATATACTCTAAATTACTATGCCATTTAAGATAAAATAGAGCCTTATCACAATTTAATTTTAGTAATCCTGCCTCATGAAAAGGAATATTATCAGTTACGCTAAAAGCTTTATCTATATTTTTGAAATTCCAATATCTGCTCAAATCTATAAGTAGTTGTTTGACTGTATGGTTCTGTTCAGCTCTTGGTCCAAAATTAAATGCCTCTCCATCTAAACTATTATTACTATAAAGCTCTGCACCTAAATTTAAGTATCCACTTAGAGGTTCTAATACATGTTGCCACGGACGAGTAGCATTAGGACTTCTTATCTCAACAGCTTCTCCTCTACTCCATGCCTCCATACAATCAACCACTATCCTATCTTTTGCCCAATCACCACCACCAATTACATTTCCAGCTCTTCCAATAGCTATTTTTATCTTTGGATTATCTCTAAAAAATGAGTGATAGTATGATTTAATTACAACTTCAGCCCCACCTTTACTTCCACTATATATATCTTTTCCACCAAGCTTATCACTCTCTTTATATCCCCAAACCTGCTCTATATTATCATATGCCTTATCACTTGTAATCATAATTACAGTTACAGAAAAATCTAATACCCTTAAAGCCTCTAAGATATTAGCTGTCCCCATAATATTAGAACTAAGTGTCTCTAAAGGATTACTATATGAGAGTGATACAATAGGTTGAGCAGCCAAATGAAATATAAAATCTGGTCTGGAGTTATCTATAACCTCCTGTAGAGCCTCTAAATCTCTTATATCTATAAAATGATGCTCTATTTGCTTCTCTAACTTTAACTCCTCAAACATAGATGGAGAGGTTGGAATATCTTTTGAAATTCCAATAATCTTAGCTCCTAATTTAAGTAACCAAACAGTTAACCAACTGCCTTTAAATCCTGTATTTCCTGTAATTAGAACTTTTTTATCTCTATATATATTATTAAACATTATTCCATACCTTCCAAGGTGCTAAATTTTTACTCCATAAATCATTTAAATCATTTTTATCTTTTAGACTATCCATAGGCTTCCAAAAACCACTATGTTTAAAAGTAATTAACTCACCATCTTGTGCTATATTTTGTAATGGTTCTTGTTCAAATACAATTGAGTCATTATCTCCAATATAGTCAAAAACTTTAGGCTCACAAACAAAGAACCCAGCATTTATCCAACTACCATCACCTTTTGGTTTCTCTTTAAATACATTTACTCTATTATTTTCATCAATATCCAAAGCCCCAAATCTACCAGCAGGTTGAGTTGATGTCATTGTGAGTACCCTTTTATGTGATTTATGAAAATCAATCAACTCTTTGATATTAATATCGGCTACCCCATCACCATAAGTTAACATAAATGGTTCATTGCCTATAAACTTTTGAGCTTTTTTTATTCGCCCACCTGTCATACTATTTAACCCTGTATCAAGTAGGGTTACCCTCCAAGGTTCACTAGAACTGTTTAGAACTTCCATTTTATTATTTTGTAAATCTATTGTTATATCACTTTGGTGTAAAAAGTAGTTTGCAAAATACTCTTTGATATAATAACCTTTATATCCAAGTAGAACTACAAATTCATTAAATCCATAGTGTGAGTATATCTTCATAATATGCCAAAGAATTGGCTTTCCACCTATCTCTACCATTGGCTTTGGTCGAATATCTGTCTCTTCACTAAGTCTTGTACCAAATCCACCTGCTAGTAGTACTACTTTCATATCTTTAATTCCTTGTTAATTTTTTGTATATAAATCAAAAATTTCTTTTTTCATTCTATTTATAGAAAATGTTATTTTTAATTTATTAAAAGAGTAGTTAGCATACTTTTGTTGTAGCTCTTTATCTCTTGCTAAGAGTTGGATTTTATCAACTAAACTATCTATATCACTATTCTCGATTAATAATCCACCTTTTTTATTATCAATCTGTTCTGGTATCCCACCCACATTACTAGCAATAATAGGGGTTTTATATGACATAGCTTCACTTATTGCATAAGGTAACCCTTCATGGTCAGATAGATATACTATCATATCTATAAATTGATAAATAAATTTGGGATTTTCTATCCATCCTAGAAAAAATATATTATTATTTAAATTTAATTTTTTAACTTTTTCTATAAGCATCTTTTTTTTAGGTCCATCACCAATAAGTAGTAATTTTATATTTTTATCTTCAATTTTACTCATAGCATCTATTAATAAATCTTGTCGTTTAGTTGAACCCAATAGTGCAATCATGGCTATCCAAACTTCACTATTATTTTTGGTTAATTGAAGATTTTTATAATTAAGAGTAGGATATTTTCTTAAATTAGAAGGGATATTAACACCTGTATATATAGTTTTTATTTTATCTGATTTAAAGCCAATTTTTATCAATTCAGACTTAATCTTATTTGAATTTGGGATATAAAAATCAATATATTTATCTGTAAAACTATCCAATTTTGAATGAAAAAAAGAGAAAAATTTATTATTATAGTATGGCGAAGGAGTACTTAAAATAGAGAGTCCAACTCTTTTAACTCCCAATCTCTTTCCAGCAATAGCCATAGAAAAAGAGCTAAGTGCTGCTGGGTATCCTCCATTTACAATAAGTAGATTATCTATTAATATATCTTGTAATTTTCGTTTTAATAAAAAATAGTTTGGTATCATACTAATATAGTATGCTATAAAATTAAATAGTTTAATAATTTTATTATCTTTATATTTTAAGATTTTGAAATTAATAAGAGGTATAGCTGTATAAGATATATTATATTGTTTTGCAAAATTTATTACTCTTTTATTATCACTATTAACCATAATATGAATATCAAATATATCACTTAAAATGAGGTCAAAAATAAATCTTTCTAACCCTCCAGCAAAATAGTTCTCAGTATATATTATTAATTTAATCATTTTGAATAATAAATAGTAAATAGCTTGAAATATATCTATTTTTGGTTTTTGAACAGATAATAGATAGAGATTTAACAAAAATTTTCATAAATACTCTTAAAGGAAAATTTTTAATATCATTTAAATTAAATAGGGCAAACTCAAATCCTCCTATATAATCAATAAAAACTATACTCTTTTTTTTATCATTAATCATATTTTCCATTATCTTCTTGTCCATCATAGATATATTATGATTTTCTATGATTTTACTTCCTGAAACTCTATCTATAAATAGTTGAATATAATAATTAATACCCCTAAAATTAGGAAATCCTATTACTACATAACCATCTTTTTTTGTATAAGCTAAATGTTTATTAAAAATATCACTATAGTTATCAAAATGTTCTATAAAACCTAAAGATAATAGTAAATCATATTGAGAGTTAGGTTTTTGTTTTAAAAAATCAGCTCTAATTACATTAAAACTCTCTTCTGGAATATCACATAATGTAAGATTTTCTATAGTTTTTTTAGAAGCAATATCTATATACTCCAAACCATCAATCCTATAATTTAATTTTTCATATAAAAAAATCATCCATTTACCAGGGGCACAACCAATTTCAAGTGCTTTTAGTTTATTCTTTCCATTTGGAATATATTTTTCTATACTTTGGGCAATCACTCTATCATTTTTAAAATTATAATCAACCTTTTGAGGTAAGATAATCTCACCCCAATACTTTTCCCAAAAACTTTTATTGGTTATTTCCATACTATTTAATCCTTATTTTTTTTAAATAATTTTTTATACTTAAAATCTCTTCTTTTGATAAACCAAAAATTGTAGGTGCTATTATAACACCTATTAAAACAAAAACAGTATATATTAATCCTGAAACTAAAAACTCTATTAACTTATTAGAAAAAGGAAACACAATAAAATCTGTTATATATGCTATAAGCATAAAAAATAATAATGAAAAGATTTGATGTTTTATAAAATATGATATTTTAAAATCCAAAAATTTACTATTAAAATATAGCTGTATATTAACACTTATAATCTGTATAATTACCATTTTGAATGCTAAACCTATAGCTCGTAAATCAAAAATATAAAGAAATAAAATTGTTAATATAAACCCTAAAATAGAAGATATAATACCAATATTTCTAATTAATTTAGTCTGTTCTGTTACATAAAATATTGACCCACTTAATTGACCATAAGTTTGATGAATTGGATAGTATGCCATAATCATAAGCACTAAATAGGCATCATGAAATTCATGATTTGTAAAAATTACTAATAAATTCTCACTTTGAAAGGCAATGAAAACACTAAAATATGTAGCAATAGCATAAAAGATAGGTATATATTTAAAAAATAATACTCTCATCTCTTTAATATTTTTTTCTGCAAAAGATTTTGCAAACTCTCTTGTAATAATAGGTGTCATAGCACTTGTAAAAAGAAAACACATAGCTGAAATAGAGTAAGCTAGACCATAAAAACCTGTCTGTTCAGAACCACCTAATTTTTGTAAAAGCCAAATATCAAACATACTAAAACTGATTGCTACCATATTAAAGATAACTAAAGGTGAAGCAAAATTAAAGAACTCTTTGATTAAAAAAATACTATTTAATTGCGTAGTAAAAATATCAAAAGAGATAATCCCCTTTTTTGTAAATAGAAAAGAGATAGCTATTATAAATAGAGATAGAGATATATAGTTAAAGTAGAAATATTGTGTTAAATCAAATGGTAAATAGTAGATAAAATAGATAAGCAATAGTAATGATAATATTTTATGTACTATTTTAAAAGACTCAACCCAAACTGTTAAAACATAAGCATCAGATATATAGATAAAAACTCTTGTAAACCAAACTAAAAAACCAAATAGAATACCTAAGTATATAAACTCTATCTCTATATTAGGAAATAGTATAGTGATATAATTTAAATTATCAATTGAAAATATTATCAAATATGTAATTATCAATACAGATAGAGCATAAAGAAAATAAAATTTTAAAAGCTCTTTTCTTTTTATATCTTTTGATAATTTTATAAAAAATGCTGTAGATGTACCACTATCTAAAAAATTAATAAATTGTGTAAAAAATTGTTGAATATATGAAAATTGACCAAATGAGATAGGGCCTAATGCTTTAGGAACAATAGCTACTATAACAATATTAATTAGTCCATTTAAAATATTAGCAATGAGTTTAATTAAATATCTCTTTTTTAAACTATCTTCCATCTAAATACTTTTTTAATATATTAATAGCAATACTCTCCGTATCACATCTCTTAGAGGCATACCTTTCTATAATATGGCTATCTCTTTTTCTATTTTTGGTTATCTTTTCTATATTTTTTATCTTATCTTCCAAATCATCAATAGTATCTACTAAAATAAACATCTTTTTCATATCTTCTAAAATATCTTTTTTTAATGGATATGGAGCATTTTGAAATAAGATAATATCTTTTTTATAGTGTAAATCTATATTAGTAAACTCTGTAGAGAAATAATCACTTAATATATATTTTGACCATTCGATTAATGAGTGTAATGGTGTAGTAAAGTCAATAGTTATATTATTATAATTTCTGCTCAATTCAATTAGAGGAATATATAAATGAGATAACATAATATTATGTTGTATTTTGATACATAGCTTTTTAGATATAAATTTTGTTCCAAATAACTCAATAATATATTTATGTCTTTGATAAATATTCATAGCATCCATACTAACAATAGCTTCTCTTTCTCCTATAAATGTACCCGAATATGTATAGTTTGAACAGAAAGTTATATAAACATAATCATATTTTGCTCTTTTTACCTTTATTGGTTTATTAAAGTTAATACTTCCTATAACTTCAACTCTTTTAGACCCTCTTTTTATAAAAAACTCTTTTACATAATCATTGAAAACAAAATTTATATCTGCTGGATATATTTCACAATATTTAAGTGTAATATTCTCATGAAGATAACTTCCATGTTGCATAAAGATTTTAGGTATCTTGTTATATTTATAGATTAATCCTTTAATCATATCATAGTGATTAGAGATAAAAATAAAAGGCTCTATCTTTATATTTTGAATTTTAGAGGTGCTATTGAGTTCATCTTCTATAGATGAAAAAAAATTTTCATACATATTATTAATATATTTAGAACTACTCTCTACATGTAATATAGGATATAAATTTTCTTTAACTATTTGATATTCTCTTTTTATATCTTCTAATGGTATATTTACCTGTTTATCCTTTTTTGCTCTAAAAAAGGAGTCAAAATTGATATTATCATAAGATAGAGTAACTTTATATTTTTTCTTTAAAATATATTTTTTTATCTTAGTAGAGAGTTGTTTTATATTTATTAATTGAGATAAGAGATAATCTATCTTTTTTCTAAAATAGAAATAGTTATCTCTATTACTAAGCTCTATAATAGTATCAATATCTTTAAATGTATGTAATAGAGTATAATTATTTGATATAAAATTATAATTTTTCATATCAGGATTAACCCTTTTACTATCAGTAATATAGATAATTTTCTGGTTTATCTTTTTTTCTATAGATATAAAATCTTCTATTGATTTATAATATATCTGTTTTGTTTTGATTAGAACTAAATAATAAAACATATATGAAAAATCTTGATAAGTATCAAAAATCTTCTCTATCTTTTTATACTCTTTAATTAGATTATCTCTGAAATCCTCTATGGATAAAATATCATGAAATGTTTTATAATCTATTTTTAATTTATCAAGAAAATATGATGAATATGGGGTTAGAGATAGAATAGATGAACCCTCTTTAATATAACCACTTAGATTAAAATTCTCTTTCTGTTTATATTTAATATCCACAATATAAAGTATCTTATTACTCAAATCTATCCCCAAAGCTATAATCTCTAGTAGCCACTTGACCTAAGATATTTCTTAGATATTTAGGGTGCATTCCAAAGCTAGGTCTAACACTCTTTATATTCTCTTCTGTAAAAACCTCACCTCTTTTAATATCTTTTGCCACATAGAGACTTCTAGCGAACTGTCTCGATTTTCTCTTTTTTTCACCCATAGAGTAGTCTATTTTACCTAAGAGTTTTTCAGCCTCTCTTATAGCTTTTATCATATCTGTAAACTCATCTCTATCCATAGAAAATTTAGCATCAGCCCCACCAATAGATTTATCTATTATAAAATGTTTCTCTATCACTTTTGCACCCAATGCTATAGCCATAATTGGAGCAGTTGAACCTATAGTATGGTCACTAAATCCAACTTCTACTCCAAAGGTCTCTTTTATATTTGGTATCATTTTTAAATTGGCATCTTCTAATGGTGCAGGATAGGCAGAGGTGCATTTTAGTAAAATTAAACTACTATTTCCCTCATCTTTGCAAATATCTACCACATCTTGAATTTCATCAATGGTAGCAATACCAGTAGATATAATTATAGGTCTCATTTTAGAGGCAGTATATCTTACTAGCTCATAATCTGTTATCTCAAATGAAGCTATCTTATAGGCACTTGGATTAAACTGCTCCAAAAAATCAACGGCACTCTTATCAAAAGGGCTTGAAAATATATCTATACCTATCTGCCTAGCATACTCAAATAGCTCTTTGTGCCACTCCCAAGGAGTATATGCTTCTTTATATAAATCATAAAGTTTTCTACCATCCCAAAGTGTGCCACCTTTGATTATAAAATCATCTTTGTCACAATCAAGAGTTAAAGTATCGGCTCTATAGGTTTGCAATTTAATTGCATCTGCACCACACTCTTTGGCTACTCTTATAGTCTCTTTGGCTATATCTATATCTCCACCATGGTTTGCACTCATTTCAGCTATTATAAATGTTCCATCTTTTTGTAGGTCAAAATTACCTATTTTCAAAATATACCCCTTAAAATATATAATTCTTTATTCTAGTTCTAAATCAAATAGCACTACTTATAGTTAATTGTTTTGTTTTTCCAAAAATTCTTTTTTTATATATCATTTATTTTTTAATTCCATTACAATCATATCTCTACCATCAACAACTTTTACATCTATCTGCTCAAAATTAAATTTTTTATACAAAGATATTGCTTTAGTATTTTCTATAAAAACCTCTGCTATTAATCTATCCATTTTTAAACTATAAAAAGCATAATTTATAATTGAACTCATTAATATTTTTCCAAAACCTCTACTATCTGGCTTTGCATATATTCCAAAATCTGTTTTTTTATTGATATAATTTATATTTGTAAAATCAATTACTCCAATAACCTCATTTCTATATCTAACCATGAAATATAATCTATCTTTTTTGGAAGAGAGACTTTTTATATAATTTAAATGTTCAACCAAGCTTATCACCTCTTGATTATACATCCATTTTCTAATAGCTTTATGATTTCTCCATTCTAAAATCATCTTTTTTTCTTCTAATAAAAGCTCAGTAAAATTAATAAGCTCTATATTTAATCTTATATCTAATATATTTATCAATCTTTCAGTATTAAATTTTTTCATTACCATATAAGTATTTTTAGATAAATAACTATATATATCCTCTTGATTATCAGCCGTCTGAATAGCCAAAAAATCAACACCCATAAAATAGAGTTCATTTACCGTAACACTAGGTGTAATTATAGCAAATTTACTTTGGTTTATAATCTTTGCTACCTCATTAGAGTTAATAAATAGTGTGATATTGTTTTTATCTTTGATATACTCTGATAACTCCTCTAAATTTGCATTTGCTATAGTTGTAATAATAGCTACTTCTAAATTTAAAGGCAAAGCTTCTAATATGGGAATATTTAAATTGGCTGTATCAGCCCCACCCATAGCTATTAAGACATCATATAGTTTATCTCTTTTTATCTTTTTTTCTTGATAAAATTCATCTCTAAGCAGTGTATATTTAGCTCCACATCGAAGTTCACAAAAATCAGGAACTAAACCTTTATATCTATTCTTATCAGCACTAATATTATGATTGAGAAGTATATCACAATGGTGTTTCTCATAAGTATCATCTAGTACCATAACTTTTAGATTAGGATTACTCTCTTTTAAAAGTTTTTCATACTTATAATCTATACCATAGTGGTCTATGACAATCATATCAATATCATAACTATCTATTAAACTCTGAACTTCACTTATACTATTTGAGTTTAAAATCTCTACTCCATAACCCTCTTCTATTATCTTATAATTAATATTCCCCTTTAATTTTTGAGTAGCAAATATAATATTATCATCTCTATACTGTTTGGCTAAGACCAAATCTCTCATAATATGACCTGTGCCGATAGTTGATGATGAGTCGGCTCGAAATAGGATATTCATCTTCCTCTCCGATTTATTATCTCATACGCAATCTCTGCTCTCTTCCAATCCTCAAGCGTATCTATATCTTGAACCAAATAACGAGGTAAAATTATAGGGATAGAGTCCTCCCCAAACATTATTTTATCTGATTTCTTACTCAATTTTGTCCAATAAAACTCTCCTGCATCTTGATACGCCTCTTCTAAATCTTGGCTTCTAGTACTATAAAACTCTGGAGTAAACATCTCACATCTACCATTTTTGTTTATCTTAAAAGTTCTCTGAATTGGAAAAGGCATAGTTGTTGCACTAAAAGTATTAATTGCATTACTATTTTTAAGTTTTTCAAACCCCTCTATTAGATATTTTGATTGTAAAAGAGGAGCAGTAGCATAAAGAGTACAGCAGTAGTCATATTTGGTATCAATATTTTCTAGTACATTATCTACTACAGGTTGTGTAGCTGTATAGTCATTGGCTAACTCTTTTGGTCGTATATATGCCTCTGCTCCATACTTTTTGGCTATAGAGGCTATCTCTAGGTCATCTGTTGAGACTATTACTCTCTCAAAAAGATTTGACTCTATGGCAGTCTCGATAGAGTAGGCAATAAGAGGTTTACCGTGAAAATCTTTGATATTTTTTCTTGGTATTCTTTTACTTCCACCTCTTGCAGGAATAATTGCTACTGCTCTATCCATTTAGAACTTCTAAAAGTGTTTTTATCACATACTCTTGTTCATTATCACTTAATTTTGGATACATTGGTAGAGAGAAACATCTATTATAATATTTATCCATAACAGGGGTAACCTCATCTCCATAACCCAATGATTTATAATATGGCTGTTGATTAATTGGGATATAGTGCAGTTGAATACCTATACTCTTCTCTTTAAGTCTATTAAATAGCTCCTCTTTTGAGATAGTTAGTTTTGAGAAATCTACTTGAACCACATAGAGATGATAAGATGATTTTCCATTATAACTATAAAGTGGGTTAATAATAGAGTTTTCAAAAGCTTTATCATAATTTTTAGCTATCTCAACTCTTCTATCTATAAAGCTATCTAGTCTATTTAGTTGACTAAGCCCCAATGCACATTGAATATCTGTAATACGATAGTTAAACCCTAGCTCTCTCATCTCATACTCCCAAGGCTTCATATTAGGAGTCTTTACCATTCCATGACCTCTTAGAGTTAGAAGTTTTTCATAAATCTCTTTTGAGTTAGTCGTAATCGCTCCACCCTCACCAGTAGTTAGATGTTTTACAGGGTGAAAAGAGAAGATAGACACATCACTATTAATACAACTTCCAGCCTTTATAATTCTCAATTCTCCATTTTCCATTCTCAATCGATACTCTGCTCCAATAGCGTGAGCATTATCCTCTAATATCGTTATACTGTAATTATCTCTTATCTTTTGTAGCTTCTCTTGATTTACCATATTGCCACTAAAGGCTACTGCATAGATAGCTTTGATTGTTGGGTCTTTTTTTAGCTCCTCTTCACATAAATCCAAATCTATATTGCCATCAGTTGCAATATCTACAAATATAGGCTCTGCTCCTGCATAGAGAATTGAGTTAGATGTTGCTAAAAATGAGTTTGGAGTAGTCAATACTCTATCACCCTTATTCAATAAAACAAGTGATGCTAGATGTAAAGCCCCCGTTCCATTTGCTACTGCTACACAATATTTAGCCCCACAATAGGAGGCAATCGTCTCTTCAAACTCTTTTACTTTTGGCCCCGTGGTTAGATAGTCTGATTTTAGCGTCTCTACTACTGCATCTATATCATTTTGCTCTATATATTGTCTTCCATATGGGATAAATTTCATTTAGAAATCCTTAATCATCTCTAAAAGCTCTTTGTGAGTTAACCACTCTGTATTATTTCCAGAGTTATATTCAAATCCTTGTCTTACAGGTACTCCCTTTTCTCCTAATCTATTAGTAGAAAAATCAGCAATATCAGTAAATTGAATAGTAGGTTTAATCACAAAATGGTCATCAAACTCTAGTGTCAAGTGAGAATCATCAGCAGGACACATTATCTCATGGAGTTTCTCTCCTGGTCTTATACCTATAATTTTATGTGGAATATTAGGTGCTAAGGCTTTGGCTAACTCTGTCATATACATAGATGGGATTTTAGGGATAAAAATCTCTCCTCCATACATCCGTTCAAAGTTTTTAAGAACAAAATTTACACCATCTTCAAGAGTTATTAAAAATCGTGTCATTTTTTCATCTGTAATTGGTAACTCTGTAGCTCCATTTTCAAGAAGTTTTTTGAAAAAGGGGATAACACTTCCTCTACTACCTGTTACATTTCCATATCGAACTACTGCAAATCTAGTTCTTCTTTTGCCTACCATATTATTAGCAGCTACAAAAAGTTTATCTGAAGCTAATTTGGTTGCACCATATAGATTAACAGGATTTGCAGCTTTATCAGTTGAGAGAGCAATTACTTTTTCTACATTATTAGCTATAGAAGCTTTTATTACATTCTCTGCTCCATTAATATTGGTCTTGATACACTCCATAGGGTTATACTCTGCTACTGGCACATGTTTGAGTGCTGCTGCATGGATTACAAAATCAACTCCATCCATTGCCTCTTTTAATCTATCACTATCTCGTACATCACCTATAAAATATCTCATACATGAATTATTAAACTCTTGTGCCATCTCATACTGTTTTAGCTCATCTCTACTATAAATTATTATCTTATTTGGTCTATATTTTTCTAAAATAATCTGTGTATATTTTTTCCCAAAGCTTCCTGTTCCACCTGTTATTAATATATTTTTATTATTGAACATTTTTTATTCCTTATCTAATTTCTCTAATCCTCAAAAACACAGGAAATCTAGGTTTCCCATATTTTGTAAACTCTTTATATTTAAATGTTATTATACTACCAATAGGTGGAGGATTTTTTCTCTCTTGGTTTGTAAAGCCTGAACCTATTTTAAATAGAGTTCCATTTTCTAATTTACACTCTAATGAGCCTAACATATCCCTGAATTTTCCATTACCCTTGATATATCTTGTCACTTTACACTCTGTATCATAAAAACTTTTTACTTTAAGTGCGTTACTTGTTCTTTTGGCAATATATGGACTCCTTGGGTTACGAACTACTACACCCTCTCCACCTTTTGCTTCTATCTCTTTTAGGAATTTTTGAAGATTAGTTCTATTTTTTACTTCAATTTGTGGAATTATTTTTATAATTTTACTCTTATAAGGCTTTACTTTTGATAGTCTTTGCCATAGATTACCTTTGGCATTTGGGACTTCAAAAATATTATATGTTATACTCTTCCAACCATTAGATGGAGTTTTATCTCGAACAATAGAAGATATATTTTCAAAATCGGCTCTTTTTGTCCAAAGTTCACCATCTATTGGAAAAGAGGGATAATCTTTGGTAAACCATTTTGGAGCATAAATGAGTTTGCCACCTCTACTTATTAGATTTTTCCCATTCCAATAAGCTCTGATACCATCAAGCTTTTCACTCATTACCCAACCTGTTATATTCTGCTCCTTATATACTTTGAGCAGTAAAAGATTAGGTTTGTCGGCTAATAATATAACTGGTATAATTAACCATAAAAATCTAATCATAAAGACTATTTTAATTTTTCAAATAGTTTTAGACTATCAAGTTGTTCCCAAGGGTAATCACCCTGCCCTACCTGTCCACGACCTGCAATATCTGCATACAAAAATGTATCTTCTGATGGTTTATCTAAATTAAACTTTTTTGTAATCCAATTTGGAGTTAATGGGAAATTCTCCATAACAAATTTAGATAACTTATCATCATCTAATCCATTTATTACTGTACCATAACTATCAACTGCTACAGAAGTAGGTCTAGCTACTCCGATAGCATAAGATATTTGAACTACACATTTTTTTGCTAAACCTGATGCTACAATATGTTTGGCAATATATCTTGAAGCATATAATCCCGAACGGTCAACTTTGGTATAATCTTTTGAACTTTGAGCCCCTCCACCAATTGGTGAATAACCTCCAAAACTATCAACTATAAGTTTGCGTCCAGTAAGTCCTGAGTCATGAAGTGGTGAGTGTGATACATATTTACCTGTTGGATTTATATGAATAATACAATCTTCTTTTTTATATAACTCTTTTGGCAGTCCTGCTTCTTCTATTAATCCACCTATAAGTGTTCTAACCTCATCTATACTCATATTAGATACACATGGGGCTGATACTACTATAGTATGAATTTTTTGAGGTTTACAATTTTCAAAGTTATCTTTGACTCCATAATCCATAGTTACTTGTGTCTTAATATCAATTCCAAGCTCTGATGGATTAGCTTTGGCATACTCATATACTTTTTCCATAAGCATTCGTGCATAAGTAATAGCACTTGGCATATAATTTTGGGTCTCTATATCTGCGTATCCAAACATAATACCTTGGTCTCCAGCTCCTATCTCTCCATCTTCTTGGTCAACACCTTGATTAATATCAGGTGATTGAGCATTTAAAAGAACTTGAACCTCTACATCTTCAGGATGTAAACACTCCTCTTTGCTAAAATATGGATTACCATTATAACCTATCTTTATTAGTGCATCGTGTACGATTTTTTCATAATCTTCTGTGGTTAGATTAGTACTTGAAGTTACCTCTCCACCGATAATTACATGTCGTCCTGCTACAAAAACTTCTGATGCGACTCGCGACTTACTATCCCCTATTATCAATTTATCAACGATACTATCTGCAATAATATCAGCACATTTATCAGGATGCCCTGGGCTTACAACTTCACTTGTGAATAGATACATACTTTTTCCTATATTTAATATTATGCGTATTGTATCTTAAAATATATTTTATTTTAATTGTCTAACTTCATTAAGCTTTTCTTTACTATCTTCAATACCAATTAATTTTTCATTACTCCTATAAATTTATAGATTTTATAATATTACTCTTGATACTCTATGACACTCACTAACAAAATGTTTAGCATTTTCTACAGGAACATCAGGCAATATCCCATGACCTAGATTAAATATATGTCGTCCATCTCTCATAGTCTTTGCCAATGACTCGACACACTCTGTTGTTGCCTCTTTACTATATAATCTGCATGGCTCCATATTTCCTTGAAGTACATATCTATCACCTAATTTCTCTTTGGCTAATGCCATAGGAGTACCCCAATCTACACCAAATACATCAAAGTTTCCATATACTTGGTCTAAAAATGCTGGAACACCTTTTGGAAACATAATAATAGGAGTGTTGGGATATTTTGATTTGAGGTAATCAGCTATCTCTACCATATATTTCCAACTAAACTCATTATATTTACTCGGCTCTATTGCACTAGCCCAGCTATCAAAGATTTGTACTACATCTATACCAGAGTTTATCTGTTTTTCCATGTAATATTTGACCACTTCTGTAACTTTTGCTAATATTTTATGTAAGAGTTCAGGATTTGAGTACATCATTTTTTTACAAATATTATATGTTTTAGTCCCTTGACCCTCTATCATATAAGTAGCCAAAGTCCAAGGAGCTCCACAAAATCCAATCAATGCTTTGTTATCGTCTCTTTGGTCAAGCTCTTCTCTAATAAGTTTAATAGCATCATATACATAAGTGAGCTTACTAGCAGCTACTTCACCACCAATAAGTCTATCTAAATCTTCTTGCGATTTAATAGGGTCATTAAATTTGGGCCCAAAACCTTTGATAAACTCTAAATCCATACCCATCTCATCAGGAATAACTAATATATCAGAGAATAAAATAGCTGCATCTACACCTACTATATCTACAGGTTGTAGCGTAACTTCACATGCTTTTTTGGGGTCATGACATAAGTTCAAAAAGTTCCCTGCCTCTGCTCTTACTGCCATATATTCAGGCAAATATCGTCCTGCTTGTCTCATCATCCATACTGGTGTGTATGGGGTCTCTTTGCCTAAACAGGCATCTACAAAAATTTTACTCATTAATGACCTTTATGTAAAAAATATAATGATATAGATAGAGCCAAAATAGAGATAGCAAAATATACCAAATCCAAAGCCCCATTATATGTTGTAAAAAGTACTCGTTGGAAAAAATTAACAATTAATACCATTACGATTACTTTACCTAGTTTATCTTTAAGTTCGTCAAGTGAATGAATTTCTAATATTTTAGATGCACCTTGTCTCTTGGCTACATCTATCTCTGAAATAAAGAGTTCATAAAGTCCAAAACCAAAAATAAACATAACTACAGCCATTAAATATAAATCAACTGCACCAATAAGCCCACCCACAATTATCTCATGAAATTTATCAGGATGAAGATGATTTAAATAAGTAGTAATCACCTCTCTTACCACTTCATAAATATCTACTGATGCGACAAGAAAAAGTGCTATTCCACCAAACATAGAGAAGATAACTGCTAGAAGTACAAAAAATCTTGTATTCCATAAAAAACTTTCAAAAAAATGTTCTATATATTTCATATTATTAATCCTCTAATTCTATCCACTTTTGAGCAATTCTTACAGCATTAGTAGCTGCCCCTACTCTAACTTGGTCTGCAACACCCCAGATATGCAATATATTTGGAGAGTATATATCTTTTCTAATTCTACCTACATAGGTTAAGTCTGTATCTGTTGCAGTTATAGGCATAGGATATTTATTATTTTCTAAATCATCAATGACTTTTACATTTTCAAAATTATCTAATACCTCTCTAGCTTTTTCTACACTAACTACAACCCCCTCTTGAAATGTAATAGTAATAGACTCACTATGACTTCTAAGAACTGGAACTCGTACACAAGTAGCACTAACAGCAAAATCAGAGTGCATAATTTTATTAGTCTCCTCAACCATTTTTATCTCTTCTTTTGTATATCCATTTGGTTGAGGTACATCAATATGAGGAATAACATTTAAAGCAATCTGATGTGCAAAAGCTTTAATTTCGGTATCAGAAAGTTGAAATGTGAAAAAGTCTTTCATCTGCATAACAAGCTCTTCCATTCCAGCTTTTCCTGCTCCAGAAGTGGCTTGATATGTACTTACATCTACTCTTTTGATACCATATAAATCATCAAGAGGTTTGAGAAGTTGTACCATCTGAATAGTAGAACAGTTTGGATTTGCAATTATCCCTGTATCTTCCCATAGCTCAATATCTTCAGGATTAACTTCAGGAACGACTAATGGTACTCTATCCATCATTCGGAAATGACTAGTATTATCAATTACAACAGCACCAGACTCTACAGCATATTTAGCATATTTAGCAGAGATACTTCCACCTGCACTAAAAAAGGCTATATCAATATCTCTATCTACAAATACATCCTCTGTAAGTTCTTCAATTTTATACTCTCGACCTGCAAACTCAATTATATTACCTGCTGAATTTGCACTTGCTAATGGTAAAAGATTGGCTATAGGAAAATTTTGCTCTTCCAAAACTCTAAAAAGTTCTTCACCAACAGCACCACTTGCACCAACTACTGCGATATTATATTTTTTCAAATTTGTCCTTTTTTATTAAAATAATATTAATGCCATTTTAACTAAATAGATGTGAGTATTGGCTTTTTAGAGCATATTAAAAAATTATTCTATCAATCCCTCCCTATTAACAATATCTGGCTCTTCTGCTTCCTCTTTGGGACATTTTGCCATACTAACAACTATATCTTTTTTCTCAACATTGACTACTTTGACACCTGATGTATTTCGTCCTGCTTTACGAATAGTCTGCATATCAACTCTTATCATTTTACCGATACTAGTTAGACACATCATATCTTTGTCCTCTTCTACCATTACTACGCCTACTACATCACCCGTTTTTGGGGTAAGCTTCATACTAATTACACCTTTTCCTGCACGACTCTGCTCTCTATATTCTGATGCTGTTGTTCGTTTGCCAATACCTTTTTCACTTAACATTAATAGTTCGCTATTTTCATCTGCTATAGTTGTAGCACCACATACAAAATCATTATCTATTTTGAATTTGATACCTGTCACACCTCGTGCTACTCTACCTATCTCTCTAGCATCTTCTACTTTAAATCTAATACATTGACCTTTTTTGGTAGTTATAAATAGCCATTTGGTATTGGGCATTACTATCTGTGCAGTAACTATACTATCATCTTCATCAAGGTTAATGGCTCTGATACCATTAACTCTAATATTTGAGTACTCTTTAAGATTTGTTCGTTTGACTATACCATTTCGAGTAAAGAATATTAACCCTTTATCCTCATGGAAATCAGTCGTTGGGATAATAGACATAATCTTCTCATCAGGTCGAAGATTAATCAGATTGACAACTGCTTTTCCTTTTGCTGTTCTACTTCCTTCTGGAATTCTATATACTTTTAACCAATATAGTTGACCCATATCTGTAACAAACATCAAAGTGTCATGAGTAGTAGAGATAAAGAACTGCTCTATAAAGTCATCATCATGGGTAGTTACTGCAATCTTACCTTTACCACCTCTTTTTTGTTTCTCATACTGTTTAACTGCTACTCTTTTGATATATCCTCTATGTGTAATAGTTACAACCATAGGCTCATTTGGAATTAAATCTTCTATATCTATATCATCATAATCATCTATAATCTCTGTTCTTCTCTCACTTTTAAAGTTATCCCCAATCTCTTTAAGTTCATCAGCAATAATTCCATTTAAAATCTTTTCACTTTTTAGAATAGAACGCAAATAATCAATGAGTTTATAGAGTTCAACCAACTCATTATCTATCTTATCTTGTTCTAAACCTGTAAGTCGTCTTAATTTCATCTCCAATATTGCATTAGCTTGAATTTCAGATAATTCAAATATTTTAATTAACTCAGATTTGGCACTATCACTATCATTACTCTCTTTGATAATTCTAATAACTCTATCTATATTATTGACAGCTTTTTTAAGTCCTTCTAAAATATGAGCTCTAGCAGTAGCTTTATCAAGTTCAAAAATAGTTCTTCTAATAATTACTGTTTTTCTATGTTTGAGGAAAAGTTCTAAAAGTTCACGAAGTTTAAATATTTTTGGTTCTTTGTTTTCAATAGCCAACATGATAATACCAAATGTAGTCTGTAGCTGTGTACTTTTATAGAGATTATTCAAAATAATATCACTCATAGCATCTTTTTTGAGTTCAATAACCACACGCATACCATCACGGTCAGACTCATCACGAATTTCAGATATTCCCTCAACCTGTTTATCTTTTACAAGTCCTACGATATTCTCTATAAGCCGTGATTTATTAACTTGATATGGAAGCTCATCTATTACAATTACTTCTCTATTTTTCTTCTCTTCTATATGAATTTTGGCTCTAACTTTAATTCGACCCCTACCAGTACTATAAGCATCCAAAATACCCTTTTTACCAAAAATAATTCCTCCTGTTGGGAAATCAGGACCTTTTATGATATTAAATATCTCACTATCTTCACACTCAGGCTTATCTATCATAAGCAAAAGTGCCTCAATAAGTTCATCTAATCTATGAGGAGGTAGATTTGTTGCCATACCGACAGCTATACCACTTGAACCATTTAAAAGTAAATTAGGAACACGAGAAGGAAGAACATCAGGTTCACTCATAGAGTCATCATAGTTTGGAGAGAAATCAACTGTATCTTTATCTATATCTTTTAATATCTCTTCTGATATTTTTGTCATTCGAGCCTCTGTATATCTCATAGAAGCTGCATTATCACCATCAATAGAGCCAAAGTTACCTTGTCCATCAACCAAGGGTACTCGTAACGAAAAGTCTTGAGCCATACGAACTAAAGCATCATAAACTGCTGTATCACCATGAGGATGATATTTCCCTATACAGTTTTGGCTAATAACACCATTAACAAAAAACTCATGAACATCCTCTACAGTGAAGTCATAGGTTATCTCTTCTTCAATCTCTTTTATCTCTTTTACTTTGAGAAATTTAATCTTATTATCAATAATATATTTTAGATGTTCATATAGTTTTGTATCTAAAAGGCGTAACTTTTCTAAAATATCTAAACTCTCGATAGTATTAGAGTATATTTTAATATTATCTAAAAGCTCTTCGCCAAAATATGGTAAATAATTTCTATCTACTAGTTCCAAAGAGTCTTTAAAACTATTTAATCTATCTCTCTTTTCCTCATTCAAAAGATTTAATTTATCTTTGAAAAAATAAGCATCTGAACCTATAAAGGTCAAATTATAATAATTATAATCTTCTGATGAATTAACAATAGAAGATACAATACCAAATCTATCAAATAGCAAAACAGCTAACTTATTTAAAAATTTATGAGATAGTGAGATAATTACTATCTCATTTATATCATTATCTTTAATATTAATAAAACCATTACCATCAATAAAACCACTCAAAAAGGATAAGATAGAGTCATTTGAAAAACTCATAATTTTAGAGTTTATATCTATATTTTCATTAGAGATAGAAAGACCCAAAGCATAAGCCTCACTCTTATCAAGAGTCTCTTCCATATCCATAAGTGATGGTTGCATTATTAGATAATCATCTGTTGTTAAATCTTTAGATGCTTTGAAAGAGTAAGTTAAATCGGAATTAAGAACTTTGAACTTATGTCCTCTTGTTACTCTATTTTCAAAAATATTAAAACTACTGCTAACCTTTAGAAGTGGCTGTTTGGGTTGATAAAAGAGTTCTGTTACCTTTTTTATCCCTTTTTGAGTATAAACCTCATCTCCAACCTCTATATCTTCGATAGGAACTAATCCTTTAGTAGTAGATATAAGAGAACCTGCAACTAAACAATCCCCTACAATTCTAGCTGACTTTTTATAAGGAGTTCTATGAGATAAATTAAGGTCACTCATAGCATAAAGTATCCGTCTATGAACAGGTTTTAGCCCATCTCTAGCATCTGGCAATGCACGACCCACAATAACACTCATAGAGTAATCAAGGTAAGAACCTCTCATACTATCTTCTATTAGTACCTCTTGTATATCTTGATTTTCGTTTATTAAATCACTCATAAAATCCCTTTAGTTATATAGATATTTAAATTCTAAAATTAGAAGATATTATATCGAAATGGACTTAAAAATCATTTGTCATTAACTTAACATAATATCATAAGGTCGTAGTAGTTTCTGTTGTAATTGATACATACTTACAGCCCTACCCTCACGAATAAACTCTCTACCATCTAAAAATACAAGCATAGTAGGAACTGCAAAAACTTGAAAATTTGCAGATATTTGTGGATTATTATGAGCATCAAGATATATCTGTTTGATTTGGGAAAACTCCTTATCAAATAACTCTTTGAATTTTGGTCTCAATGCGTGGCATACACTACAATTCTCACCCGAAAAATATAGCAGTACTCCTACTTCTGCTTTAATTATATCTTGTATCTCTTTTAGTCTCATTTTTATCCTTTTTTATCTAATGAAATTACTATTTATTATAGCAGTATATTCTCTTTCTTTCAATATTTCTTTATATAATATCATCATTATCTCAACTTCATTTTCCTTTTAGAAACTTATGATAAAATTAAACGAAAATTATTAAAGGATTTTTATTGAAAAAAATATTTGGTTTTATATTTATTTTACTCTCTTCTGGCGTTGCTGTTTGGTATCCTTTACTTAAACTATTTTAGGAGAATATATGTCAAAGGCAAAACGATACAACCCTGATATTGATACAAAAAATAGGTTTAGTGGAAAACTGGGGAATTTTTTATATATTTTTCTAGCTCCTCTGTTTATTGCTATAGTTATGTCTCTACTTATGCTAGAGACCAAAGCATTTATTATGAATATAATTGCATTTTCACTCTTTTTCGCTACTGCTAGGGCTAGTGGTATGGGACTAGAACAAGAACAAAAGTATTATACAACTATACTTACCAAAGCACCTAAAACGCCTTATAAGATGATAGCTGGTATTTTACTAGGAGTTTCTACACTATTTACTGCTTCATTTGCTGGGTATCAGCCTATTTGGATTGGTCTATTTTTGGGAATTGTAGCTACTATTGGGTATTTTCTATATTATGGATTTGACCCAAGAGTTGATAAGTTAAATAATATCGGTGATATTTCTGCCGAGTTTGTATTAGAGACCTTGGCTACAGCTAGAGGGAAACTAAGTAGTATAGAAAAAGATATGGAGAGTATCAAAGACCATAAGCTAAATAGTAAATTAAAAATTGCTGTTGATAGGGCATATGAGATACTTAAAAATATAGAAGAAGACCCAAAAGATTTGCGTGTAGCTCGTAAATTTATAATTGTATATATAGATGGGATTAAAAAGGTTACAAAATCTTATACAGAGATGGATGAAAAAGAGATAAATAGTGAAACCAAAGAGAGACTCTATTCACTTCTAAGTGATGTAGAGAAAAGATTTGACAAAGAGTTAATAAGATTAAAAAAGAATAATCAATTTGATTTGGATGTACATATAGATGTACTAAAAGAGCAGATAAAAAATTAATAAAGGATTTAAAGATGGAAACAAAAACAAAAGAGATTATAGAAGCAACAATAGAAGAAAAAAGTGAAAACTTACCAGTAGTTATGCCAGAAGAGAAGAGTAAATTAGAAAAAGCCTTAAATGAATTGGATTTTAAAGATAGAACTTCTATTATATATTTTGGGGCAACTGTACAAGAAGAGCTTGATGATATATCTAATCGTATGATAGATGGTGTTAAAAACAAAGATACAGGTGCAGTTGGAGCTGTTTTAAATGAGATGGTAGCTTCTATTAAAGGATTTGATATAGAAGAACTAAATCCAAACAAAAAGCTTCCATGGTATAAAAATCTATTTGGAGGAACAAAACCATTAGTTAAATTTATGCAAGGATATGAGAATGTACGAGACCAAATTGATGAAATTTCTAATAGTTTAGAGGAACATAAATCTCAATTAATGAGAGATGTAGTATCTCTGGATAAACTATATGATGCTAATTTGGACTATTTTAGAAATTTAGAGCTATATATCCAAGCAGGAGAGATAAAACTAGAAGAGTTAAATACCAAAGTATTACCAGAATATGAAGAGAAAACTAAAAATAATGAGATGATGGCAATCCAAGAGTTAAAAGAGATACGAGGATTTAGAGATGAGCTAGAGAGACGAATTCATGACTTAAGACTATCTCGACAAGTGGCTATGCAATCACTTCCAAGTATTAGACTAATTCAAGAAAATGATAAATCACTAATTAATAAAATTACTTCTACAATAGTCAATACTGTTCCATTATGGAGAAATCAATTAGCCCAAACTGTAACTATATTTAGAAGTCACGAATCAGCCAAAGCACTCAAAAATGCTAATGATTTAACCAATGAACTTTTGGAAAAAAATGCAGAGGGACTTAGAGAAGCGAACAAAGAGGTAAGAACACAAATGGAGAGAGGAGTATTTGATATAGATAGTATCAAAAAAGCAAATCAAACTCTAATTGATACTCTAAATGATTCACTCAGAATTGCTGATGAGGGTAAACAAGCTAGAAAAGAGGCTCTAGTAGAACTTGATAAAACAGAAAAAGAGTTAAAAGATGCTCTACTCTCTACCAAAGCAAAAATGGCAGTATCATCAGATAAACTTGTAAAAGATATTAATAAATAAGGATAAGATATGGGACTTTTTGATTGGATAAGTGGTCAATTTATAGATGTTATAGAGTGGACAGATGACAGTAATGATACTATGGTATATAGATTTCCACGACAAGGGAATGAGATAAAATATGGTGCTAAACTCACAGTAAGAGAGTCACAAGTAGCTGTATTTGTTAATGAGGGAGTTATCGCAGATGTATTAGAACCTGGAATTTATGAGCTAGAGACCAAAAACTTACCTATTATGACCTCATTAGAACATTGGGACCATGCGTTTAATTCTCCTTTTAAAGCAGAAGTATATTTTGTAAATACTAAACGATTTACAAATCTCAAATGGGGAACCAAAAATCCGATTATGGTACGAGACCCTGAATTTTCAATGGTAAGACTTAGAGCATTTGGAACTTATGAGATAAGAATTACAGATGCTGGAGCATTTATGAAAGAGATAGTAGGGACTGATAGTCACTTCACTATTGATGAGGTACAAGAACAGCTCAAAAATCTAATCTTATCTAAGTTTACTACTACGCTAGGAGAGAGCAAAATTCCAATTTTGGAACTAGCATCTAATTATGAAAAATTTAGTAATTATGTGACAGAACATATAGCACCATATTTTGGAGAGTATGGACTACAACTGCTCAAAGTAATTGTAGAAAATATATCCTTGCCTGATAATGTAGAAAAAGCACTGGATAAACGAACAAGTAGAGAGATTACAGGAAATCTTGATGATAATCTCAAATATCAAGCAGGTGAAGCACTAGGTAATGCCCAAGGTGGTGGAGGTATATCTGATATGATTGGTATGGGTGCAGGAATTGCAATGGGTCAAGAGATGGCAAATGCCATAGGCAAAAAGTATGAAGACAAAAGTACTCCCCCTCCCCTACCAACTAGAGACGAGAAACTATATCATATAGCTATAGATAGTGCAAGTGAGGGTCCTTATGATACTCGGATTATTAAAAATATGATAACAAAAGGAGCTATACATAGAGATACTCTAGTATGGAGTAAAGGGATGCCTGATTGGGATACAGCTCAAAATGTTTTTGAGAATTATTTTGAAAATACTCCACCACCACTTCCATAAACCATGAAATTCCAATCTATAAATTTTACCTGCAAAAATTGTGGGGGGCCTTTGCGTTATGTTCCATCTACAGACTCTTTGATTTGTCCTTTTTGTTCTACTCAAGAACCAATAGAAAAATCAAATCAAGTTATAGAAGAGTATGATTTCAATAATGCTTTAACACATTTGGATAAACAGCAAAAACAAAAGATAGAAAAAGAGATTAAATGTACTAAATGTTCAGCCATATTTACCCTGACACCATACTCTATTAGTTCCAATTGTCCATATTGTGGTACACCTGCTATTACAGAGTTTACACAAAAAATTACACCTAAATCTATTTTACCTTTCAATGTCACGCACAAAGATGCACAAGAGAAATTTAGAAAATGGATTGGTTCATTATGGTTTGCACCAACAGAATTAAAACACTTAGTAGATGGACATGGTCAATTAACAGGCTACTACTTACCATACTGGACATATGATAGCCAAACCACTACACAATATAGTGGACAAAGAGGTGATATATATTATATAACTGTAGAGAAAAGAGTGATAATAAATGGTAGAGAACAGATAATACAAGAGAAAGAACCAAGAATAAAGTGGAGACCAGTTAGAGGCATAGTTTATAATAGTTTTGATGATATAACTGTAGGTGCTTCCAAAACTATATCTCATACTATATTGGACAGTTTAGCCCCTTGGGATACTACCAAACTAATACCATTTAATGAGAAATATCTATCAGGATTTGAGTCTGAAGAATATACTATAGGACTTGATAGTGGATTTGAATTTGCCAAAATGCAAATGGATATAACTATTAGAAATAGTATCAAACAAGATATAGGTGGAGACCAACAGCAAATAGATAGGAAACAAACAAGTTACCATGATGTAACTTACAAAAATACACTATTTCCTATATGGACAGCAAAATTTAAATACAAAAACAAGATATATAACTATGCAATAAATGCTCAAAATGGTAAAATAGTAGGAGAGAGACCATATAGCTGGAGTAAAATTATATCATTAATAATTTTTATAATGATAATTGCTGGAGGAATTCTTTGGTATCTACAAGAACACCCTCAATTTATGCAAAATATCTAATAACTATCATCTCCACCAATATAAATTCCATCAACACCATTAAAAGCTTGATGGAGTCCATCAAACTCACCATCTTCTAGTGCCGTAGCTAATGAACCAGAGCGTTTCTCACCTAAATATCTTTTGGCTTTATTGATATTATAATAATATCTTAAAGTATTCAGTTTTTTATTATTATACCAACTAGATACTAAGATATAATCTTTTCTATTTCCCTCAATTTTTGAAAATGCACCATCTTTTAAAAAATTGTCTGCAAACATATATAATTTTTTGTCTTTTACTAAATATTTAGCATCTCTCATATTCATACTACCTATTAATGGTTCATAAATTACTTCATGATTATAGAAACTTACTTTTACCAAAAGGTCAGGACTATTTCTAGTAGATTTATAAGCTAAATAGTAGTGATGACCACTCAACATCCTTTTATTAAAATATTTATATTTCTTTCTTCTTTTAGTTACCTCTTTTTTAGGTTTGGGAATGATTATCTCTTGTTTAGGTGTAGGAATGGGTCTTGTTTCATATATTACGCTTGGGATATATGGTAAAATATTATCATCTTCAGAGATTGCAACATTTTGATACTCTTGTACTCTGACTGGAGGGGTATATCTTTTTTTAGCATTTTTTGTATAGTTACGAATGATTTGATGATTTAATATATAAGAAGAGCTATTGATATGTGCATCAGGGAAATACCGTTTATAACTAGGTATCTTTTTTATTAGAGCATATTTTTTCCTTGTATGGTATGCAAAAGGGATATACCATCCATTAGAGTTAACTATTACAATATGAGAACGCAAATCTTGAGGTAAGTGATTGATAGTTCTCTGCAAAACAGGTAACTGTCTAAAACTTCCCAATTGAATATAATATTTTCTTCCATTTGCATAACTTATATTTATAAAAACTAAAATAAATAGTATAATTTTTATCATATTTAAATACCTTTTTTTTAATACTATTATATCATAGCAAATGTCAACTAATTGTGAAATTTAGGGGTTTGTCAAGTTGTTTTAGAGACAAAAAGAGTAATTGTTCAATCTATCTCTATATATTTTAATCTCTAGGGTCAACTAATTTACCAGCAATAGCACTAGCAGCAGCTACAGCAGAGTTGGCTAAATAAATTTCAGAGCTTCTAGCTCCCATTCGACCTACAAAGTTTCGGTTAGTAGTAGCTACACATCGCTCACCATCACCCAAAATTCCCATATATCCACCCAAACATGCTCCACAAGTAGGATTAGATACAACAGCACCTGCATTTATCAAAATTTCCATCAATCCCTCTTTTTGAGCTTGAAGAAAAATCTTTTGAGTAGCAGGAGTTACTATCATTCTAGTCTGTTTAGCTACTTTTTTGCCTTTCATAATTTTGGCTGCAATTCGTAAATCTTCTATCCGTCCATTAGTACAACTACCTATCATAACTTGGTCGATTTTCAAATCATCTTTGACAGCCTCTTCCATACTTTTACCATTTGATGGTAGAAATGGATATGCAATTATAGGAGATAATTTGTCCAAATCTATAGTAATTACTTTAGAATATTTAGCATCATTATCAGAATAATGAATTTTGGGTTCTGCTCTTAGTCCACCATTAGCATCTGCTCTTTCATCCAAATATTTTCTAGTAATATCATCAACAGCAAATATACCATTTTTAGCTCCTGCTTCTATAACCATATTGGATATAGAAAATCTATCAGCCATACCCAAATGAGCCACACCTTCACCACTAAATTCAATAGCCTTATACAAAGCCCCATCAACACCAATTCTACGGATAAGTTCTAATATAATATCTTTACCATATACATGTTGTTGAGGTTTACCAAGTAGCTCTACTTTTATAGTTTCTGGTACTTTGAACCAATTTCCACCAGTTATCATTCCAAAAGATATATCAGTACTACCCATACCAGTACTAAATGCACCTAAAGCCCCATGTGTACAAGTATGACTATCAGCTCCAATAATTACATCCCCAGGAATTACTAATCCTTTTTCAGGAAGCAACGCATGTTCTATTCCCATATCTTTTTCATCGAAAAAGTATTTCATATTATGTTTATAAGCAAATTCTCGTGATATTTTTGCTTGATTAGCTGATGCTATATCTTTGGCAGGTATATAGTGGTCCATAACTATGCAAAAGCTATCTGGTCTAGCCATCTCTTTAGCACCACTATCTTCAAATGCTCGTATAGATATAGGTGTAGTAATATCATTCCCTATAATCATATCAATATTAACTCTAACAATCTCTCCTGCTTCTACATTTCGTTCTGCGTGTTCAGAGAAGATTTTCTCAGTAATGGTTTGTCCCATTTTTCATCCTTACATATATAATAATTATGGCAATTATAGCGAAAATTGTTTATGCTTTTTGATATTTATATTTCTTATCTAGGAACATAAATTTTCTGTCCAATATGTAAACGACTTCGTTCATTTTTGATTTTATAATTTGCATTTATTATTTTTTTAAATTTAGAAGAGTCTCCATAAAATCTCTTTGCTATAATTGCTAGAGTATCACCTTTTTTTACTGTAATAACTCTTCTTTTCTTCGTTATCTTTTTATCCACTTTTTTAGGTTTGACCATAGGAATAATAATTTTTTGTCCAACTCGTAACCGTGTAGAGGCTCGTTTTATATCTCTATTGGCTCTTATAATTCTTTTGAACTCCATAGAATTACCATAAAATCTTTTGGAAATAGATGCTAATGTATCTCCTTTTTTGATAGTTATTACTCTATATTGAGGTTTTTTAGGTTTTTCAACTTTTTTTATTTTTTTAACTTTTAATTTTTTAACTTTTAATTTCTTAACTTTTGGACTCTTTGTTTTTTGACTCTTTGTTTTAATCTTGGTATTTTTTTCTTCTACCTTTTTAATAATATGTGGTTTACTTTTTACCTTAACTATCTCTTTTGGTTTTTTAACTATTAGAGGGGGTGTTACTTCTGGCTCTTTTAATTTTATGTCAGGTTTATCTATTTTAACTATAGGAGTAGGTGTAACTTTTATAGCAATCTCTTTTTTATCTTCCTTATCTTCTTTATCTTCTTTTATAGTTTGAGTATCTACTATCTCTTTGGTTATATTTGATTGTTCTATATCTTTTTTATTATCACTTTGTAGATAATTAAATCCAAAATAGCCAAGAATACCTACTATTATAACAGATACTATAGGTATGATAATATTTTTATCATTCTTTTCTTCATAATCATAATTAAAATTAAAATTATCATTATATTCTTGCTTATGAGATTTTATAATATCATTATTACCCCTATTAAACATAGGATCACTAAAAGGTGCCTTCTCTGTATGCTCATTACTATTTATCATTATTTTTTCCCTACCAAATTTTTTTAAAAGTATAACATTTTTTTCATTGCTCTTCTAAGATTACTTATAAAAAATTGAAAAAATAATAGCACCAATCATATCTGATACAAAATCAAGAATATTATAACTTTAAGTTGTCCCGACTATCAATAGTAATAATAGTATGAACATTTCCTCTAGGATTAAAATCAGCAACAATTCTTATCCATTTAGGATTAAGATTTAATAAAAGTGCATCAAAAATCTCATTAGCAGAGTCCTCATGTGAGATGTGTCTGTTCATAAAACTATTAATATAGAGTTTTAAAGCTTTTAACTCTATCACTTTTTTATTAGGTGAGTAACTAAGGTGAATAGTTGCAAAATCAGGGTATCCACTTCTTGGACATTTGCACATAAACTCTGGCAAATCTATATCTATAGTATAATTTTTGGGATGATTATTATCCCAATAGTTCTCTGTTGCATTTATATCAAACTCTATTATATCTTTTTCGCCGTATTTCATCTCTTTCCTAAATATTATTATTTATTATATTAAACATCCAAATGTTTTACATCTTTGGCATGTGTCTCAATATAAGCCCGTCTTGGTTCAACCTCATCACCCATAAATAGTACAAATGTATCACTTGCTATCTCATCATCATCTATTACTACTTTAAGAAGTCGTCTATCTTCAGGGTTCATGGTAGTCTCCCAAAGTTGTTCAGGGTTCATCTCTCCTAGACCTTTATATCTTTGGATATATGCACCTTTTTTGGCACTGCTTTCTATCATATTTAGAAGTAGCAGTATATCTTTGTTTTTAAACTCATCTGTAATTCTATCATTAATCTTCTGATACATATAAATAGCTTCATTATAATAAGGACTAGTAAATAGATTATCATCAATTATTAACTCTTCTAATCCATCATTTGTTTGTACAAAATAGTGTAAAAGTTCATCATTTACTGTTTTACTCAAAATATTATAACCTAATCCATTAATATATTTTTCAATGATAAAAGATAAATTTTGATTATCTGCTGAGATAATATCAGGATTTTCTATCATATATCGTACCACTTCAGGCAGAGCAAATCGTTTCTCTATCTCTGTTAGAGTCATTTTGTAATAGGCAACTAGCTTAAATAGTTCTGTTAAATCTTGTCTTCCCATAGTCTTGGACTCTAAAACTCCGATACCATTTTCTATCAAAAAATCATTGAGGGCTTTATCATCTTTTAGATAAGTCTCATTTTTACCTTTTTTGTATCTATATAGAGGTGGTTGAGCTAAATAGAGGTATCCTTTTGATATAATAGGTTTTAAAAATCTAAAAAAGAATGTCATAAGCAATGTTTGAATATGACTTCCATCAACATCAGCATCAGTCATAATTATTACTTTATGGTATCTCAGTTTATCTTCATTAAATTCATCACCAATTCCACACCCTAAAGCTGTAATCATATTTTTAATCTCATCAGATTTTAATATTTTCTCTAATCTTGCTTTTTCCACATTCAAAATCTTACCTTTTAGTGGTAAAATCGCTTGAAAAACTCGGTCTCTTCCTTGCTTGGCTGAATTGTGAACAAATACACCTGATGCTAAAGCAAAATTATGAGTATTTGGAACTTCTATATCATAAACATCCTCTTTTATCTCTATCTTTTTTACAGAGACTATTTTATGGTTATAAGCATATAAATTACTATCTATTAACTCTTTATTATTTAA
>Ga0256913_10000074_pt1 | contig 41888 bp, 32 predicted proteins | sample Axial_MatmetaG_FD_185970 | JGI IMG/M metagenome (GOLD analysis project Ga0256913, IMG submission 185970) | Deep-sea worm associated microbial mat communities from Axial Seamount, Juan de Fuca Ridge, Pacific Ocean - Axial_Mat | ecosystem: Environmental > Aquatic > Marine > Oceanic > Microbial... | reverse complement strand
GAATAATCAATTCTTCTTCGTCGATTCCGACGAAAAAGAACCCCATCCGTGTAAATTCGTGTTCATTCGTGGATCAGAAGAATTTCACTTCATTCCTACAAACTGCAGAACAGTTTGCTTCATGCGAAAATATTTTTTCTAGAAAAACAAGGGTATTCTTTGCAGTTAAGGAATTTTTCTTCAAGTTGTTAAAATTCTTTTGTATTTTAATATTATATATGATATACTTGTGGTATGTGAAAATATATAAAAGAAAACGCAATTAATATTGCAATTTTCATTCAGTTTGAGGTTATTTATGAAAATAAATTATATAAAAATTCTGCTGGTATTTATTATATTCCTGACATTACAGGTTTATAGTGCTGAATACAATTTAACAGTTGGAAACGGCAGCGGATCAGGAATATATGAAGAAGGTTCTCATATTGAGATTTCTGCATCTGTGTCAGGAGACAATATTCATTTTCTAAAATGGGAATCAGATTTGGTACTGCCAGCTGACACTTTCAATCCAGTTACATTTCTGATTATGCCGCCTGCTAATCTAAAAGTTAATGCTTTATTCTCAAATTATTCGGTATTAAATAGTAAATTTGATACTCTTTTAATTCCTGATGATTTAACCGGCTCTGATGAATTCGGAAATTCTCTTGATATTGACGGTTCAACCGCTGTTATATCTGCCCATAGAAATAATGCCGGAGCAATTCAGAACGGAGCAGTCTATGTGTATGAATACATAGAAGGTAAATGGGTACAGAATACAAAACTTCATTCGGCAAATCCTGTAAATCTTGACAATTTCGGTTCATCAGTTTCAATCAGCGGAAACAGAATTGCTGTAGGAGCAAGTTATATGGACTCTGCAGGAAGAGATACCGGCAGTGTTTTTATTTTTGATAAAATGGACAACCAATGGACTCAGACTGCAGAAATAATTCCTTCCGACCTTGAAGATGGAAATTTATTCGGACTGAATGTCAAACTCACAGGAGATATACTTTTTGCGACAGCCTCGAGTAAAAAAGGAGGCAAAGTTTATGTTTACACTTTAACAAGTGGAACTTGGGTGCAGCAGCAGGTTATTACTCCGACAAACAGTGTAGAAAATGACGGATTCGGTCAGTCCGTAGACATAGCAGGTACAACTGCTGTAATTGGAAGTTATGCTGACAATACAAAGGGAATTTCAGCAGGCTGTATTTATATATATAAGCTGAAAAACAATCTATGGATACAAGAACAGAAAATTACAGCTTCTGACGGTTCAGCGTATGATCTGTTCGGTTTTGCTGTTTCAATATCCGGACACACAGTCGCAGTGGGAGCGAAATATGACGATGACAAAGGAGAAAGTTCCGGTAGCGTATATATTTTTAGGGAAGAGAACGAAGATTGGCATCAGGCATATAAACTAACTGCATCTAATGCTAAAACTAATGCCTGTTTCGGGGCGAGCCTGAATCTTTCAGGAGATAAACTGATAGTTGGTTCATACGGAAAAACTGAAACAGAAACAGTATCAGGAAATGCTTATCTCTTTTTGAATAACAACGGCATCTGGTCAGAAAATGAAATTATTCTTCCGGAAAATTTACCTGACAATGCATCTTTCGGGTATGCATCCTGTATTTCCGGAGATTTTATTTTATCCAGTGCCATTTTTGAAAATAACGGTACAGCGTATATGTATCATATATCATATTTTCATACACTTAAAGTAGAAAATGGATCAGGATCAGGTATTTACAGTACAGGTGAGAAAATCACTGTAGATGCAGCTCAGCCTGAAGAAGGGTTTTATTTTACACACTGGACAACTCCGCAGGGTAATGATATTTTTGAAGATCCAGATTCAATGCAGACAACAGTTACGATGCCAGACAGCGATGTAACAGTTGTTCCTGAATATAAAAAATACTCATTTAATTTAACTTACAATTCTGAAACAGGAGGTTCTATAGAGGGAGAATCCGCACAGAATGTTGAATATGGAGATTCAGGTTCTGAAGTAAAAGCTATACCCGATGAAGGTTATGAGTTTGTCCAATGGAGTGACGGTAATACCTCCCCTGCCCGTCTGGATGAAAATATCACTTCAGATTTGACATTTACCGCTCAATTCAGACTTAATACTTTTTCACTTAAATATAATACTGGACTTTATGGACATCTCGAAGGAGAACTTGAACAAACCGTCGAATTCGGACACGATGCAGCTCCAGTAACAGCAGTTCCCGACCGGGCGTATCATTTTTTGAAATGGTCTGACGGTTCAACTGATAATCCCCGACAGGACACGGCAATATCAAAAGATATGGATATCACAGCCGAATTTACAATGAACGCCCTGCAGACCCTGACGGTAAAAGATGGAGAAGGCAGCGGAAGATATCCAACTGGTTATATTGTAAATCTTAAAGCTCCGGAATATCTCGGCAGAATGGTATTTAAAAAGTGGATATTGTCTTCCGGCAGCGGGGAAATAGAAAACCCCGACTCACTGGCAGCGACCTATACAATGGGTAATGAAGATACTGCAATTGCAGTAGAATTTGAGACGGGCTATATTCTTACAGTAATAAACGGAACAGGCTCCGGTGCATATCTGCAGGGGCAGAGCGTTGAGATATCAGCGTCACAATCTGAAGACGGTGTATCAAAATTCTACCGCTGGTCAGGTGACACTGATTTTATTACCGCCCCCTCCTCTCCTGACACAACAGTTCTGATAAACCGAGATATAACAATTAAAGCAGAATATATTCCTGATAATACAGGAGAATTACCTGTGACAGAAGGAAGTATTATCTATTTTAAATCCGAAAAATTCCCTAGAATGGATAGTGAATTTTCATCTGCTCCGAAAATAAAATATTCTTATACAACAAATGAAGGTCATGAAACTTCAGTTAATCAGAAAACTCTCACAAAAATCAATAAAAATTCTAAGTCCGACTACTGCGGCACGAGATGGAAAGGAAAAGTTCAGCTGTTCGACCGAAAAGAACTCAAAAAAGCACTGAAGCAAGGTGTAAGCACAAGAGATTTTTTACTTCAGCATCCGCAGAAACCTCTGACTCTGACTTATTCTGTTACCGCGTTGAATTCAAATAAAGAAGAATGCAGTACGACACGCAAAGTCTCATTGGTTCCTCCGGAAATAATAACTGCTGAAACCTGGTCCGGCATTGAAAGTGCCACTTTTAAATTCGGAGGGATTATAGTTCTTAAAGGGAAATACTTCGGCACATCTTCCATAACGGCAAGTATTGAATATAAGGAATCTGGTTCTGGAAAAATAAAACAGCGCCGTTTAAAAATATTAAAAACACGCCTCTATACAAATGAAGAGTATTCAATAATGTCTGATGATGAGTACAGTTCCAGCTATGGAGAAAGTGAAATATGGCTTGAATTACCCGCAGATTTAAAAAATCCTACAGGAGATATTTTTGACATCATACTGAACAATAAAAATGCGATTGCAGTTATCAGAGTAAAATTAATAGAAACCTCTCTGCCACCTGTACCTGCAAAAGATACTTTTACAATTCAGGCAGGTTTGAAGAAATATTCATTTGATGTTCTTGCCAATGACCTTACTCAGGACTCTGGAAAGGTTGAAATTATTCTTGACTCTACATTTTCATTATACGGTGCACCTCTTGATGTTAAAAACGGGAAAATTATATTCACACTTCCAAATAATTTAATTTTCCCTTATAGTGACCATTTTTATTATTCACTTAGGTCTTCAGAGCAAACTTCTGCGGAAAAAGCAGTTGTAAAAGTACAAATTATTCTACCGGAAATCAGTTATATATCCCGTTGGGACGGTTCTTTCGTTGAAACGGATGCAATTCACCCGGATTCCATATTAAAAATAGCTGGAAGTAATTTTGGAATATCTCCTGAAGTCATACTTACAAACGCCTCAGATGTCATAAAATTAAAACCGCAATTCCCAAAATATCCGGATTACAAAGCTCAAAGCTCAAAAAGCTTTACAGATATTAAAACAGGAGATTCCGAACTAATTCTGAGATTACCAGGCAATAAAAAAATTCAGCCTGGCACTTACAATATATGCATAAAAAACACATTTGGTTCATCAACAAATAAAACAATAAACATTATCAGTTTAGAAAAGAACACTCCTCCAGTTGCAGAAAATGATAATATTACAATATTTTCCGGTCAGGATGAGTATAGTCTGAATGTTCTTGCAAACGACTCTGATGCTGAATCCGATATTATTACAATAAAACTTCAGTCTAAAGATTCAAAATTAGGTGGGGAAATATCTTATGATAAAAAAACAATGAAAATAAAATATAAAAGACCGTCAGATGTATTCAGTGAATTTACGGACTCATTCACATATACAATAGTTGATGCCCAAGGCTTAGAAAGTACACATGCGACGGTTATAATTCACTGTGTACTGAATAATAATTAATTAAAAAGGAATGAAATTCAAATGGGAAAAAACAGTATAATTTTTTACACAATTGCGGCGATTGCGGTATTTATAACAGTAACAGCTCTCGGAGTCTGGGTATTTTTAAACCAGAATGATGATAATAAAGAAAACAAAATAGCTGTAAACAATAAAAACATCGTTAAAAAACGAGAAAAAGAATCTTCGAAAAATAAAATTGCACACCGTAGGAAACGCCTTCATGATACGATAAAACGCAAAAAAAATAGTTATAAGCCGGTAAATACGGGAGTTCATGAAATTGATACAGTTGCTCAGGAGCTGAAAGGTATGTCAATACCTGATGATAAAATAGAACTTCTTGACCAACTAGATGATGTTGATAGCCCCGCTCTTCCTAAACTGGTAAAAAGTATTCTTGATGATGATAACCCCGATGTCCGTTTAGCGGCTCTAGAACTTCTCGAAGATAAAAATAAGGGAGAAATTGCTTCATGTATAGATAAAGCACTGGATGATCCGGATGAAGATGTGAGAGAATATGCAGCAACACTACTTTATGGACTAAAAGATAAAGAAAGCACAACCGATTTGTTAATTAAAACAATGGACGATTCATCCGAGAATGTAAGAGAGGCTGGATTTGATGTTGTGACAGATAAAGAGCCTGACATTCAGATCTCAGTATTTGAACAGAGTATTCATTCACCATATAAAGAAATAAAAGAAAATACAGCTGATGCGATTCTAGATATACCTTCACATAAAAGCGTTATTACTCTATTTGAAGGGCTAAAAGACCCTAACCAGGAATTTGTTGAGTATATAAATTCAAAACTTGATTATCTTTTCGGAAAAGAATTTAAAAGTTATGATGAGGCAATGAAATGGTGGAATGAAAATAAAGATAACCTTGATGAAGATTTATTTGATAAAGAATAAGATAATCCGCTCATTACAGGAAGGTGGTATAATGAAAAAGTTATCGAATATAATAATTTTAAAACAGAAATTTCCGCTCTCTTTCAATTATAAAAAGAAAATGGTACTTTCTGTAATTACTGCGTTTTTTTCTTTTTGTATTTTCTCTACACTCCAGGCGCAGAACAATGCAATAAAAGTACAACGCGGATTCACCGATATTCAAAATCAATCTCAATCAACTACTGTTGATCTGACAGCTAACGGTTATTCGCCGGTCTCTTCTTTAAGTAATGCCTTCGTAAGAATCACTGACAGCAGTAGTTTCGGCGCAGGTCACATTACGGGAGGCGATAAAGTTTTGTCAAAAGATTTAACTGCCTGCATAAAATTTGACTCAACTTCTCAAATTTCAGTTTTCAGATCTGGAGATACAGGTATAACAAGAGTTTACTGGGAAATAGTTGAATATATCGGAACCCCCGGCGATTCTAATGAATTTATAGTCCGTGATCGTGGAACTTTAACAATGAATAATACTTCACTTACTGCAAATACGGTTTTTAATGCAGGAAGCTCCGTATCAACTCTGGTTGGTTTTGTAACTGGAGTTATTGTTCCTGACGCGACTACTGATAAAAATAATTCAGGATTAATTACTGCCTCTTTTCCTAATGCAGGAGAATTGTCTTTAAGACGCGGTACAACTGGTACCGATATAACGGTTTCTTATGCAGTTGTAGATTTCACAGGTTCAAACTGGCTTGTACAGAGACTCGAACATAACTACCAGAATGTAAATACTGTTGAATCCGGTCAACTCCAGTCAAATGTTAATACTGATAACACTTTTATTTATGTACAGAAAAGAAATGGACCATCTCAAAATCGCCTTGCAGATTTCGGACACAATGTCTGGCTTTCCGCATCTGATACTGTTTCATTTAAACTTCAGGCACGCTCGATTGATCCGAATGAACAATATTCTGTAGCCTGGGTAATTTCAAACTCGGATATGAGTGTCATTCATCTGAATGGGAGCAGATCCAAAAATGATCCGGAACCGGATATTTATTCTCTTTCTTTCTCACCTCAGTTAACTTCTCTTGACAATGGCTCTGTTTTTATAAATAATACCTGTAAAGGAACCGGAAAGTTTTTCCCAAGACCTATAATTGGAACCAGACTTACGGCAGCAGATCAGGTTGAGCTTTTCCGTTCGGATACCGGGCAGACACAGAATTATTATCTTGAAATAGTAGATTGGCCCTATGATAAATTCAATATTTCCGGAACAATTTATACTGATCAGACCAAAACATCAGTTATTTCAGCGGGTGAAACCGTTGCTCTGTCAGTCAACGGGGCAACTGTTTCAACAACATTAACTCAGACTGACGGAACATTTTCTTTTGCTCTGACAGCACCGCCTAATCCAAATGATGTGCTGCTTATTTATATCGACGGCAGTGCACTAAAATCTTCTCTTGTAACGGTAAGTGATGGAACAACAGAACTGACAGGAAGTAACGCTTTAGAAATGTTCCTTGACAGTGTTGTTCTTGAACATCAGGCGGGAACTGAAATAACAAATGCACAACTAAGCATTATTGCCGGGGTTGATGCTGGCAATGATGATGGAATAACGGTTGACACCAATAACAATGCTCAGTTTGACAATGGTTTAAAAGTAATAATTCCTGTCGGAGGCAACTATACTCCCGGTGCTGATGTTTCACTAGAAAGCATAAGTATTCAGGGGACATTCACTCCTGAAACACATGCGGTTAATATCTCAAAGATATGGGAAATTATAGGCGGAAATTTTGTATACGGCACTTCTACAATAAACTTTGTGTCAACAATTACTGCAACTATTAAAGGGGATAATTCATTTTATAATTTCACCTGCAAAGAACCCGGCAAAAAAATTCTTTTCGAACAAAATACAACTCAGACAATTAATGGAAAACTTCTTGTTGACGGAGATGATTTTCCGACTAGGATTTTATTTGAATCCAGTGGAGGTGCAGGAACCACATGGAATATTATTTTTAACGGAACTTACGACTGCAGGTATATTCAAGTTCAAGGTTCAAATGCTTCCGGCACAGCATTTTTACCAGTCTATCCGGTCGCTTTCAAAGATAACGGCGATAATACAAACTGGTATTCAAGTGACTTTCCAAAAGAAATGCTTTTTTATGATAATTTTGAAACAAGCACTTTAAACAGTTCTCCTCCTGATAAAACTTCATCGTACTGGACCATAAATAATGCTACTTGGCTTACTACGCCATCTGTTGTAGTAAATAATTTAAACCACACACTTAACGGCTCTCAATCAATGTTTTCATCTGGCGGAGCTGCGAATAATGGAATTGGAGTATGGAATGATCCTGCCTGGGGTTCCGTTCAGAATGCTTCGGCTGAAGCCTGGTTTTATGATGACCTCCAGAACGATAAAAAAGAGTGGCTCTTTCTCGATAACACAGCAGGAAGTCAGGGAATCGGGATCCTAATAGAAACAGACCAGGGTCAGGGTGCTGTAAAATACAGATACTGTGTATTCGGATTTAATGGTAACGGCGCAGAATATTATGACTCCTATATTGACAGAACACAGGACTGGCATCATGTAAAATGGATCCACTCTGATGGAAATGTTGAATTATACATTGATGACTCTCTTCTGGTTTCAAAAACCGGCTTAAGTGATTTTTCAACATTCGATACCGGTTCCTGGAACTGGCATAATACCAGTGGTAGTACACCAATGTATTTTGATGATTTCAGAGTATACCGTTCGGAACACTTATCGCACTACAGGTGGTATGAAAATGATAATGCTCAAAATCCTACCTCAATCGATTCAGAAGACACACCCGTGGAATGGAATATCAACCAAATAGTAAGATTGAGAGTACAGTTAATTAACGATATGCATGATGACTGGAATAATACAAAAATTGCACTCCAATGCAAGGAAAGTGTTAATGATACCTGGAGAATGCTATCCTCAAGTGAAGCATGGGACTACGCTGACGGTGTTGGTACAGATAAAGCGCTTTTAACCAATTCATATTTATCAGGAACAAATGTACTGCAGTCATTTGTGGAAAGCAATCCAAGTGCTGATATTGAAAATATGACTCATACTCAGCTTGGCGAATGGGATTTCTCCATTACTTCAACATCAAATGCCGCCATCGGAACAACCTACTACTTCAGAGTCGTTGAAGTTGACGCTTCCGGCAGTTTTCTACAGGAACTTGCCTCATATCAGGTTTACCCTGAAATAAAGTTAATATCCCCGAGCTTATGGGTATGGACAGGTCGTTTCAGCCAGGACTGGAGCAACAGAATGAACTGGAGTACATACTCTGTACCAAATTCAACCAGCGATGTTATAATACCGAATAATGCCAGGAGAGACTGTACTGTTGACATAAGCGGTGCAGCCTGCAATTCTCTTACAATTGAAGATGCAAGACAGCTCTTTCTTGATCAGGACAATACAGACCTGACTGTTGAGGCAAATATAACCTCTTACGGATCTATCATTCATTCGAGTAACAGTGCTACACTTAACCTTCATGCCGGCAGACTCCTTCTCTCAGGCACAACTGCACTATACGACCATTTGGGCAACGGATCATTCAATGCTCCTAATGCTGACATAAAACTGACAAACAGCTCTATGTACAGTATACACGGCTCCCCATCTATTACTGCAGATAATATAATAACTGAGAATAGCGGTAATTTTCTTATATCTGCTCCCGCATCAATTGAAGCCAATAATATTTTCATATACATCAATTCCCAATTTAAAAGCACATCGACAACCAACTATATTGATATTGCCGGAGACTTTATCAATAACGGAACAATGTATGATAATGCAGGCGGAGTTTTTCGTTTTCACAATACCGGGACCATAGGCGGTTCTTCAACTACAACAACTTTTTATCAAGCGGAATTCTACGGAGATACCACTATTCAGACTACCAATACAATAAAAGTCCTAGACAATCTTACAATCCACTCCGGCGACTCTCTCTCTGCATCATCCGGCAAACTTATTGTCGGCGGAAACTGGCTTAACGATTCCGGAACTTTCACTCACAGCAATGGAAGTGTCGAACTAAATGGTACAGCTCAGCAGAGTGTAACAACCGGAAATTCTCCTTTCTATCACCTCATTCAGACAAATGCATCTGCAAGTGGAGTTCTTTTTGCAGACAATCTAAATACCGCTATTTTAGACAATACAACGGAAGGGTCTAAAATGACATTTACTGTAGGAACAACTGCATTAATAAGTGAACCTGGAGGCCTTATCCTTCAGGGAACAAGTGGAAATGAAATTTCTTTGGTATCATCAGTGCCGGGGTCATATTGGGAAATAAATCCGTCTGGTGCAGGATGGCATGTCGACTCGGTTGCTGTGTCAGATTCAGTTAATATTTATGAAGAGGAACCGATCTACCCGACTAACTCTACAAATAACGGACATAACATAAACTGGTTCTCCTATGACAGTGATAATGATAAAATGCCGGATATATGGGAATACAATAACTACAAAACACTGTCAAATCCCCTTGTTTACAATTCCACTACTGATACCGATTCAGACGAAGTAAACAATCTGGAAGAATTCGTACTCGAAACTGATCCGAATGTACAGAATAATGCACCTGGCGATATAATATATGTTGAAGACAATGCAGGATATACTAATAATGACGGAACTATCTCTGCTCCTTACAAATACCTTGAAGATGCACTGAATGCCGCACATAACGGATCTCTTATCATACTGCAACCCGGAACTTATGTTCTTGATAACTACAATTTGACAAAAAGAGTTGTTATACGCGGTAATGGAGCAAATTCTAAAAAGGTAACTATTCATTCATTTAAACCGACAGGCTCCACATCAGATGACGGACAATGCCTTCAGGTTAATACAAACAATTTTTTGCTCTCAAACCTTACAATTAGAAAATATATGGACCTCAAACCTATTTTTTCATTATCTCCGCAACAAAATCACAAAACTATAGCATTCAACAATGTTATATTCCGGGATAACAGTATCGGTTCAAAATATATAATCAGCAGTGTTTCAAATAAGAAGCCTAAACTTTTTTATCTGATAAACAATCTTGTATATTCCAATATTGCAGAAGGTTTTGCCGAACTGTATGCAAAACGCAGTATAGAAGCACTGAATCTGACTGTTACCGAAAATACATTTACTACCTCTATTTCTTTCCAGGAAGCAAGAAGATCCAGACTAATAAACTCTATTGTAAGAAACCTTTCAGCAACGGAACTTACAGGCAGTAATACAAATTTATCCGTCTATAACAGTAATATCCAAGGTGGATTTTCCGGGGCATTTAATTCTTATGATTCAACAGAAATATTTGCAGACTACCAAAACGGTTATTACCAGCTACTACCTTCATCTCCAGGTATTGATGCAGGCATTACAACTAATCTACCATACGACATAAACCGAAAACCGAGAATTTCAAATTATGATGTCGGAGCCTACGAGCTTGATCCAGCCGACAGCGATTCTGACGGCTTAAGCAATGCTGACGAAGCTACAGCCGGCAGCAACATCAATAATCCAGATTCCGACAATGACGGTCTGACGGACGGAGAAGAAGTAGATATTTATGCTACAGATCCAGTGAATAACAATACAGATGGAGACTTTATTATTGACGGTCTTGAACCGGCAATGGGAATGAATCCGGCAGTGCATGACGGTGTAGGAGATATAGCAGGTGTTTACTATACAAGTTTTGAAAATGACTCTCTCTTTCCGGCAGGACCTCTGGCAAATACAATCTGGGGACCGGTAGGTAATCCCAACAGCAGTATTGTAATAAAAGGTCAGATGACAATTGAGAATACCGGTTCAGCTTTTGCTTATAACGGAGTGAAAGTGGCAAAAGCACTTGGACAAATTCCGGAATCATCTTTTATCGGATGGGTAGACAGAAACAGTCTTGATGATTACTGGATATCCATTTCATGGAGAACTCCAAGAGCTAAACTGCCTACTGATATTAATGAAGCATTCAATATGGCAGGAGCTTTTATGGCTATTGATGAAAACGGTTTTCTTAATATTTGGGATCCAAATTCTGAAACCTGGCGTACCGATACAGTTGCAATAACAACTGACTGGGTCAGAATTACGGTACACCGTGATCATCCAGGCAGAACAGTTGATGTCTGGATTGACCAAAGGCTTATATTTGCCGGTGTTCCGATTTCAGGCCCCGATCCCAGTGCCGGTACAGGCAAATTCAGAATGAGCATGTCTAGTGTAGGCGAATTTGATGCATATACAGATTTATGGAGTTCCCTGCCTTATTCTCCATTCTGATACTTTCGGATCTTAAAACCCCAACTATCTCATTATTTTTTATGTTTTTTTCTCAGCATATTAAAAAAATTCGTAAACTTCAGTTGCTATATGTTTTAGTTGGTTTATATTGCTGTCGTTTAAAATAAGGATGAATATGATAAAATTTAATGAATTAGGTCTTTCTGAAGAACTTCTGAAAGCCGTAGATGAACTCGGATTTACCGCCGCAACACCTGTACAGGAACAAGTTATTCCGTACTTACTGAACAACAATAAGAGTCTGGTGGCACTGGCTCAGACAGGAACCGGCAAAACAGCTGCATTTGCACTCCCGCTTCTGGAATTAATCGACAGTGATAAAAAACAGATACAAGCTGTAATTTTATGTCCCACTCGTGAATTATGCATGCAAATATGTGGAGATATTGAAAAATTTGCAATATTTATGAATAAAGTTAAAACTTTGGCAATATACGGCGGAGCTCCAATTTCAAATCAATTAAGAAAGCTTAAAGACGGAGTCCAGATAGTCGTTGCTACTCCCGGACGCATGAATGATATTATCCGCAGAGGTAAAATCAATCTTTCTAATGTAAAAAGAGTTGTCCTTGATGAAGCAGATGAAATGCTGAATATGGGATTTAAAGAAGAACTTGATGTTATTCTTGAAAAAATACCAGAAACTGCAATTACTCTTTTATTCTCTGCAACAATGCCTGCGGCAGTTGCGCGAATTGCAAAAAACTATATGCACGACTATGATGAAATAACTATCGGACATAAGAATTCAGGCGCTGAAAATGTTGAACATCAGTTCTGTATGGTTCATGCTAAAGACAGATATCCGGCGTTAAAAAGAATTGCAGATTGTTATCCAGATATGTATGCTCTTGTTTTCTGTCGTACTAGAGCAGAAACAAGTGAAGTTGCAGATAAACTGATGAAAGACGGATACAATGCAGATGCTCTTCACGGCGATCTATCTCAGGCTCATAGAGACCGTGTAATGGATAAATTCCGTAATAGAAGCTTACAAATGCTAGTTGCTACAGATGTTGCGGCACGAGGTGTGGATGTATCTGATTTAACTCATGTAATCAATTATAATTTGCCTGATGATGCTGAAATTTATACTCATAGAAGTGGCAGAACAGGGCGTGCCGGGAAAAAAGGAATAGCTCTGTCCATCATTCACATGAAAGAAAAATACAGAATTAAACGCATAGAAAAAATTATAAGAAAAAGCTTCAAGGAAGTTTCAGTTCCTACAGGAAAAAATATCTGTGAAGCTCAGCTTTTCAGTATAGTAAACAGAGTCAAAAATGTGGAAGTAAATCACGAACAGATTGCTCCTTATCTGTCTGCTGTTTTTGAAACCTTGGAAGGCATGGAACGAGAAGAGCTGATTAAACATTTAGTTTCAGTTGAATTCAACAGATTTCTTGATTATTATAAAAATACTCCGGATTTAACACCCGGACACATTTCAGATAATGACAAAAGTAACTTTGAAAGATTATCAACATCAAAAATTGCTTCTTTCTATTTTAATGTTGGGCGCAAAGACGGCTTAACTCCTAAAAAACTGCTCCAGGTTATAAATGACAACTGCAGAGCAAAAATCAATGTAGGCAGAATAAAAATCAATGATGCATTTTCACTTGTTGAAGTTAGTGCTAAGCAGAAAAATATACTGACTGAAGCAATGAATGATAATATACTGATTGGAGATAGAGTATTAAACATCAGACCTGATACTAAACCGGAACAATCATCTGGTTCTTCCAGTCGCAGGCGTAGAAAAAGCGGTGGTACTGGTAGGGATTCTAGAGAGAGGTCATATAGTGACAGAAGGTCAAGATCAACTCGTTCTTCAGGTAAACCATCCAGAAAACAAAGGAAAAAGAGTCAGAACAGCACTGAAAAATGAAAGTTGTAATGATATTAATTGACGGGTTCGGAGTTCCTCTTGAAAACTGGCGGAACTCTATATACTCTAAATATACTGACTCTTCTTTTATCAGCTTATTTGAAAATCACTCTACTCCTGTTGATGCTACAATGGGAGTTTCAGGAATTCCTCAAAGTGCTACAGGACAAACTGCAATATTTACAGGCATTAAAACCTCTGAAATACTTCAGAAACATATTCCTGCATTTCCGAGAAAAATTTTAAAAGAATGGATTATAAAACAAAATATTTTTAAAAACTTAATGAATAGAGGGAAAAAAGCTCTATTTTCAAATGCTTATGTCAGATATACCCCTGAAGAACTTGAAGAAAAAGGCTATGCATCAGTTACAACTGTAATGGCACGCCATACATTAAAACATTTTCTTAATGTAAATGATTTATCATCCGGCAAAGCTCTATTCCACGATATAACCAGAAAAACTCTTCAGAATCTGAATCATATCCCCGGTATTCCGCCTGTTATTGAACCGGAAGAGGCAGCTGAACATCTCAGCACACTTGCAGGCAATAATGATTTTACATTATTCGAATATTTTCTTACAGATCATGCCGGACATAAAAGAAATTTTAATGCATTAAAAGAATATCTTAACGATTTCAGCCGTTTCTTTATAAAACTTATTCAGCTTGCAGAAAATAATTTTTCTGTTATTTTAATAAGTGATCATGGCAATTGTGAAAATATGAATGTATCAGGACATACTCTTAATCCGGTACCGCTGTTTGTGTATGGAGAATTAGCGGAACAAAATTATAAACAAGTAAAAGTAATTAACGAAATTTACGGTTTTTTAGAAAATATATAGACTATGAATATTCTTTTTGTAAAACCTCATTTACCATTAAAAGTTGCAAGAGAGCTACACAGACTCCTGCACCTTGAACCTCTAGAACTCGAATTAGTTGCAGGCGGCATTGATAAAAAACATAATATTGAAATTCTAGACCTTTCTCTTTATAAAAAGCCGGTCAATGTATTTACAAAAAAAATAGAATCATTCAAACCTGAAATTGTCGGATTTACAGCATATTCAAATCAGGCAAAAAATGTATTAATTTTAGCTGAAATTGTAAAAAATCACCTTCCCGAAACATTCACAATAATCGGAGGCATACACGCAACAATAGAACCTGGATATTTTAAGAACTGTAAAGATATTGATATAATAGTAAGAGGAGATGGTTCAACAATTATCCAGGATATACTTTCATCGTTAGAAAACGCTTCTCTCCCCCGGGAATCATCTTCTGTTATTCCTGTAATATCAGAAAACTTTGATGAACTGATAAATAATCCTCCTCCTCCCCTGCCCGATTATTCCCAAATTCCCAATCCCCGCAGAGATCTAGTCAAACCATCTGACTATTACTGCATCTGGACCGGAGAGCCAGGTGAAAAAATGCAAACATTGTTTCCTGATGTGGCAACAGTCCGTACAAGTACAGGATGCCCACACAGATGCCGTTTCTGCGTTGTTCACTTTCTGGCAAACGGAAAATATGTACAGCGTTCACCGGAAGATGTCGTAGATGAAATTGCTTCACTCAAACAGAATCACATATACTTTGTTGATGACGAAATGTTTATCAACCCTAAAAGAGTTAAAAGAATTGCTGAACTTCTGCTTGAAAAGAATATCAGGAAACGATACATAAGCTGGGCAAGAAGTGATACAATATGTACTTATCCTGAAATCTTTAAACTATGGAAAGAGGCAGGACTCTCTACTCTTTATGTAGGTCTTGAATCTATGGATGCTGCAACTCTTGAAGATTATAATAAAGGTATTAAACCAAATGAAAACAGAAAAGCTGTAAGAATTCTTGACGAACTTGGCATTTGCCTTCATGCTGCTTTTATGGTCAAACCTGAATTTCAAGAGGAAGATTTTATAAAGCTAAGAAAAATGGTTGAATCAATTGGAACGGCTGAAGTAACTTTCACAGTCTTTTCTCCACCACCGGGAACTCCGTTATGGGAAGAGCATAAAAGTGATTTTATCGTAGATGATCCATATCTTTTTTATGACTGTATGCACACGATTCTTCCCTTAAAACTTCCTATGAAAAAATTCTATAAATATTTTTCTCTTCTTTCTCTTTTTGCACTTAGAAATAACCCTTGGAGAAGAAGAAAAATAAAAGCTCCTTTAAAAGATATGCTCCGTATGTTCCATGCAGGAATGAAATACGGCTCAGCTTTGAAAAAAATATCTAAAGATTATAAATAAGATAAAATAAAGAATCAGTAATAAAAATACAAACTGAAGGTTTTAGATGGCTAAAATTGAACCATTCGAAAAATACTGTGATGAATATGATAAATGGTTTGAAAATAACTCTGCTATATTTGAAACCGAACTTGAAGCTCTCAGAGAACTCATTCCTTTTCCAGAAGCTGAAGGAATAGAAATAGGAGTCGGCTCCGGTAAATTTGCAGCACCACTTGGAATTAAGATTGGTCTTGACCCATCAGAAAAAATGGCAAATAAAGCAAGAAAAAGAGGCATAACGATTACTATCGGAATAGCAGAAAAAATACCTTTCCATAGTGAAAGATTTGATTTTGTACTTATGGTAACGGCAATATGCTTTTTTGATGACATTAGAAAATCTTTCAAAGAAGCGTTTAGAATTTTAAAACCAGATGGCTGCATTATTATTGGATTCATAGATAAAAAAAGTAAACTAGGCAAAAAATATGCAGAAAATAAAAGTAAAAGTAAATTTTACAAACATGCAATCTTCTACTCTGCCGAAGATGTCATAAAAAATCTCAAACTGGCAGGATTTAAAATAGAGAAAATACGACAAACCCTAATTCCGGAACAATCATCTAGAACCATCATAGATGACTTTGGTCAAGGTGCATTTATTGTACTTAAAGCTATTAAAATCAACCCAAAAACCGCTGTTTAAAATTCAAGATACCTTGAATTTATTACAACTATAATAAAGAAAAAACTCCAATCATAGAATACGAAAATAGAGTCTTCTTTATAAATACAGTGGTTGAATTATTTTCATTTTCTACTTCTAGAAGCAAAAAAGAGAATTAAAAAGTAAAAAATATTATAACATTACCTGAAATAAAATAGAGGATCAACTAAGATATTCTATTTTTTTATCCAGAAATTTCCTTCAGTATATCAAAAACATTAGGAACAACAGGTTTTATCAGCTGTTTTATTGCCTGAGCATATTGCCTAATTTCCCACTGAGCATGTTCACTATCTCTTAAATCAAGAAAATGAATAAGATTACTCAGGTCAACTGTAGCCCAGAAAGTTACCATCATATTCTGAGGTAAAACTCCCCTCGCCTGTTCTCTGCAGACTCCTCTTTCAAGAAGTTTATTATATAATTCTAAGGAAGCTGTATTATGCTTTTCAATTAACTGTTTGGAAACAGTATCATCTGATTCTGCTTCAACTGAAGCCTGACGGTTATTATCCGCCTGGAGTCTGATCTCAGCAGGAGTATAAAACTCCATATCCACCTCAGTATATCTGCGTGAAATTTCATTATATGACCAGGTACGATGGCGATGCCACTGACCCCGCACAAAAAGAGGGCAATGCACACTGAAAGAAAAGACGACATGTTCAAGCGGACTTGTATGTTTGTTCTCTATTAAATACTTTAATAAAGCCACATCTTTAGAATCCATTGAGTCTTTCATTTTCCCGAAAGAAACACGAGCGGCATTTACAATAGTTGTTTCAGACCCTAAATGATCAATAAGACCAATCCAGCCTTGTCCGTCAAGTACTTTTATATGATTTTCCGGAGGAATATTTATACTTTTCATAATATATTTTTCCTTATTTTTATACAAAATTAATTTTCAACTGACTTAAACTTTTTTATTCCGAACGAGAGCATCAGTAATGAATATCCCAAAAATAAAAGTTTAATACCAATCATAACAGAAATAACAAAAATTCCGGAGAATGGCCATTGAGCAAAAATCATCCCCCCTAGACAAATAGTTATAAGTCCATCCAAAAGAGCCCAGAACCAATGGGATGCGGGTTTTACCTTAAAAGCAAATGCAGATTTCAAAAACCCTGAAACCATAAGAACAAGACCGATGATTAAAGAAAATGCAGCAAACCCAGAATATGGATGTATAAAAATAAAAATACCAGTACCAAAAAATAGAAGGTAAAGTAGACCAGAAAATATTGAACCTGGAGCAACTCTGGTACTAATGGTACGAAGCAATCCTATAATACCTACAAAAAGAAATAATGCTCCTAAAAAAGACTCAAGAACTCTTGCAAAGAAAAAAGGGGCAAGTATAGCAATCGAGCCTAAAATAATCAATAAAATTCCCTCAACCTTTATGGAATTAATATATTTATTCAGCATTTTTTCAGGAATATTAAAAATTGCTGAATTAGTTAAATTATCCGACATAGATGACCTCATTATTATTAATTGCTATGATATAAAAAGTGAATGTTAAAATAACATATAAAATAGAAATCTCAACCTTTTTAAAAAATAAAATCTAAAAGTTAAAATCTAAAATTCAAAAGAACAGTGAACGGTAGGGACTGATTTCTGCAGATGTTTACTAACCCAAATTGAAAGCCCTTGAAATCATCACAGTGATTAAATACGCCAACTTGAACACCATTAAATTTCTGGGCTCTGCAGACAGCACCAATCTGAAGACCTGTAAATTCACCGGAAGCTAAATTCATAAAACCTGCCACTGAAAGACCTGCATCATCTCCTATTGACATATTTGCAATACTAGCAACAGAAACACCAAAAGCATCTCCATCTCGAGAACAGGCAACACCAGCAAGCTGAAAACCATACATATCCTGACTTAATGCACTGTACATACCCAAATCCACTCCATAAATTGAACGATTTTCTCCGTATAAAGCATTAATCCTCAAGCCGTATACATCATAATTTTCAGGAAACAACTGAATAGGCGAAAATATAGAATACTGAAACACAGTAAAACCGTCAGAAGCATCACTAGAATCAACTTCAACTTTAGAATCAACTTTAGAATCAGGTTCAACTACAGGTTCAACTACAGGTTCAACTACAACTTCAGAATCAACTTCCGATTCCTGGACTATATTTTCATCATTAGCAGAAATAACACTTGTATTATTCTGTTCTATTTCATTAATTGTCTCGGTATCATCTGCAGAACCGGAAACAGAATAGAAAAGAAAAAGCAGACAAACAAAACGAGTAAAATTCCAGTAAAAATAATTCATAAACACAAATCCTTTATATAATATTATTTTGATTTTAAATTATTATCATAATTGAATAAAACAGTAAATGGTATTGTGCCATTATTATTGAAATTCAATATACCAATCTGAACTCCATTTAAATCTTCACAGTAATTTACAAGTGAAAATTGAGCACCGCTTACCTGTTCAGTCCACGAAGAAATTATGGACGCTTGAACACCTGTTATTCTATGAAAAACTTTATTAAACAATCCTGCAAAAGTAAAACCATGAAAATTCTTTCCGGTAAAAGAAAATATGCAATTCAAAGAAACACCCTCTGCATTTTTATCATTGACTATACCTAATAAATTTAAACCTAATCCGTAAAAATAATCTGTATTTCTACTTGCTCCTCCCATATCAACGCCAATCATAGTTGAATTTTCAGCAATAGGAAAATTAAATCTGAATCCATAAACATTTTGTCTCTTATCAACGATTTGAAGTCCGGGATATATTCCAAGCTGAACATTATTTTTATCACCAGCATAGCGATAAGAAGGTTCTGCATATAAAGGATTAAGCAGATTTAAACAGAGAAAAATAAAAAATAAAAAGAATAAAACAGTATGAAATTTTTTATCAACATAAATCATAATATTATTCCACATTCTTAGAATTTGAGAGTGTTTTTCTGAAAAGTTCAGCACGCACTTCATCGCGTTTTTCAGAATTCATTTCAGACTTAAGATAATTTTGAAGATGAGCCGGTTGAGAGGTTATAAAAAGTTTATTTACTGTATTAATATCGACGGATGAAATAATATTCATATCCACGCCAAGTTTCAACATAGAAAGGGATTCAAGAGCCTCTGGTGTTGAAAGAAGATATGAATACCTGAGAATACCAAAAGCTCTGCCGATTTTATCAAGCAGGTAATTCTTTCTTGTTTCGAGGAGTTTTTTTCTTGCATTTCTTTCATGTTTTATTATCTGCTGAACAATGTGAGATAAACGCTTAATTATGCTATCTTCAGTCTCTCCTAATGTACTTTGATTTGATATTTGAAACAGATTGCCAAGGTTTGCACTTCCCTCTCCGGAGAGCCCCCGCACAGTAAATCCCATTTTAAAAATACTTTGCACAATAGCATCAGAAAAACCAGCAATAGAAAGAGCCGGCAAATGCACCATAACAGAAGCACGCATACCTGTACCAAGATTACTTGGGCAAGAAGTTAAAAAGCCTAATTCAGGATCAAACTCATAAGATATAAGTCTGGATAATTCAGTATCTACAGCATCAATTTGAGACCAGGTTTCATCGAATTGGAATCCAGGTAAAATACATTGGATACGCAGATGATCTTCTTCATTAATCATTAAAGAAATATCAGCTTCAGCATTAATTACTAAAGAAGAGCCTTTTCGCTTTTTAGAAAATTCTTTACTTATTAAATGTCGCTCAAAAAGAATATCCGCTTCTAATTGAGATAATTGACTCATATCAAAACATTCGGAATCTGCAAATAGAGGAGAATTTACCAGAGAGAGATGAACAATATCAACAGTTTCATTTAACTGAAGGGAATCAGCCTGAACAGGAAAAGGAATACCTTTAATATTGCGGGCAAGGCGAATTCTTGAGCTGATGGCAATATCAGAATCCGGCCCCTGTTTGGTCAGCCAAGAAACTTGTTTTTTTAATATACCCCCAATTAAATCAATCTTCATACTACTTTTTTTCCTGCTTAGAAAGATTTTTTAAATCATTAATTTTATCTCGAATTAATGCAGCCTGTTCATATTTTTCTTTTTTCACATATTCGTCAAGTTCTTTACGAAGAATTGAAAGTCTTGCAACTATTTCTGTTTGTTGTATATTATTAAAAACAGGCCGTTTACCTAAATGAACAGAATCACGATGCAAATCTTTTATGATATCCTTTAAGATATGTTTAAAAATATGATAACATTTCCCGCATCCTAGTCTACCATATTTTTTCAATTTCACACCATCCCATCCGCAATTTGGACATTTTAATTGCGAAACTGAAGAATCACAATTTTCGTGAAATGAAAAAGGGAGACCTGGTATATCCAATGATGGAGTTTCAGAATTTAAAAAGTCAGAAGAAAATTTTTTCAAAATTTCATTAATATCAATATCAGAGATACCATTACTTAACTTGTGATTAAGCACACATTCGGAGCATAAATTAACTTTTTTTTTACCATTATTTGTAATTTCCTGAATATGTATAGTTGCTTCATTTTTATGACAAATTTCACATTTCATAAACCAGTTCCATTTAATTATTATATTCTCTGGATTGATATTCCTCTATTTTCCCATCTTTTAAATATATTTTTCTCTCAGCATAATCTGCAACATTAAGATCGTGAGTTATCATAACAATTGTGATTTTTAAACCGCTACCATGAAGTTCTTTAAAAATATTAAGAATCCCTTTACCTGTTTCTGTATCAAGATTTCCGGTAGGTTCATCTGCTAAAATCAAATCAGGAGCATTAATCAATGCTCGGGCAATAGCGGCTCTCTGTTGTTCTCCACCTGAAAGTTCCGTAGGACGATGGTAAATTCTATCTTTCAATCCGACACGCTCAAGAAGTTCTTCCGCACGATTACGGGGAATTTTAATTTTTGAATTAAGTTTATTAGGAAGGTTAACATTTTCTATAACTGTTAATTCAGGAAACATATGGTAAGCTTGAAAAACAAAACCAATTTTTTCCGATCTAAAAAAAGCTTTTTCGCGTCTTGAAAGAGCGAGCATATCATTGCCTCCACAAGAAAACGAACCAGCATCAGGAACTTCCAAAGTTCCCAACACATTAAGTAGAGTCGTTTTCCCACTTCCGGAAGCTCCAAGAATTGCAATCCACTCATTCTTGAGAACCTGAAGATTAATTCCTTTAAGAACATTTATTGCTTTTTTTTCAATTTTATAAGATTTAAAAATATCCGAAGCTTGTAAAAAAATATTATTAGTCATCTTCTCCTGTTCCACATCCATATCAGTGTGATAAAATAAATTTCATTTTATATTCGAGAGCAATTCTGCTTCCGCATAAATCAAGGAGAGATGCTGTTAATGGACTAGGTTTTTTCTTACCAATTGAAGCAACAAAAATAAAACCGTAAATGATCCCACCAGTTTTGATAGGTACATAACCAATTGAATGAAGATTTGAAAGAACAATCCAGTAAGCAACTTCAGTATTTACAGACTGAGCCATATCCATAAGATCGCTCCAATTAATACCGGTATCTTTATCAAATAAAGTTGACCAAACCTTGATTACAGACCTAGTAGGCTGCATTTTATATCCTCTATGAAATAAATTATCAGGTTCGCCATAATCTAATGAAGGAAGATAAAGGCTCATAACATCAAGATTAAGCGACCTCACAAGTGCATGAATCATATCAACAACATCTTTTGGCATCCATGAAGAGACTGAAAGATAATTACTTATTTCAAGCAGATTATCTACCTGTTCGATAAAATCATCAGTTAAATGGATTAAATCGATCGGTTCTATATAATCATGTTCCGGTGTATCCTCAGAAAAACTGTCAGGATTTTCCGAAATTAAGTCCGAATTATGCTGTAAATTATCAGATTCTTCAGGAAGCGGAACTTTTCCGTCAAGTACTGTGCCTGCATCCTGCTCTACTTGTCTCTCATTCATTTTTGGAGAGTAGAACTCTTTTATAGTTGCAATATCATGTGATAAAATATTATTTAAATCTTCATCCGGGTGATTATCCGCAACATGGTTTTTTCTTAACAAAGCGGGAGGAGGAGGAGGAAAGAGTTTAGTATTGGACATAACATTAGATTTTGGAAGAGGAATTCCAGGTGCTTCCTGAACTACCTTCTTCTTTATAGGTGCATTACCACTAGATTTGCGACTCTTCTTACCTTGAGCATTTGGTTTTGTTCTACGAACTTTGCGTTTAAGGATATCCGCGGGTAATTTACCTGATAAATTCTCGTGAGTTTTTTCAGCCAATATTTTTTTATTAATCTTTCCCATAATTGTCTCATATTTATATTATAGATTCCAACATGAGCAAGGAGACACCCCTTTTGCTCCTGAAACTTTCTATCCTTGAAAGGTAATATACTATATATTAACAAAAAATCAATAAAAAAACTGACGCAACAAAAAATTACGCCAGTTTTTGGAGCAAATAGAAACAAAATTGCAAGATAAAAACAGTTAAACGCTACCGTTCAATCTGTTTTATTACTTTTTTCGTCGCTTTATATGTCTCATTTCTCACCTTACTGACAACAAGTTTTAATATTATCAGCGAAAATGTTAAATAAAACAGACCTAAGAGGAAAAAAGCAATGCCTGCAACAAGTTCTTTATTTTCGGTTCCAAGTAGATAGATAAAAACATAAACCAAGCTGCAAGGAATAATAATAGCCCCTGCAGCAGCAATAGTTACAAGAAAAAGCAAAGCACTAAACAGAACTATTGAGTTTGCAGTTACATCCGGCAATACCTCTAAAAATTCAACCAAATTGGTTTTTATTTTTGAAGCGAAGCCAAATACAGTATTTTCCAAAACGGAAAACACCCAGGAACCTAGTTTAAATTTATATTTTTTTAGAAACATAATTTAGTTTTTTCTACTTATTAACAATCCAATAAGAAGTCCAATAACCGCAGCTCCACCAATGTAATAATATGGTTTTTCTTTCACATTCTGATCTACGATAGCACTAGCGTCTTTAACTTTTGTAACGCCGTATTCTTTAGCTTCACGAAGCTTTCCTGCTACATTTGAATCAGCAAAGACATCTTTTAAAGCCTGAAAATCTTCAGTAATGGCATCCTTAGTACTTACGCCCATTTTTTTCATTTCTTTAACTGCTTCATTAGCTTTTACCAAAGCTTCATTAAGTTTACTTTTCTGTACGGATTTTTCTGTCATAATAAACCTCCTTTATAAATAGTGTTTAATAAAATACACAAGTTCCGTTTGAATTAATTCTACAACAAAAGCCATATAAATACAAGCAAAATGTAAATTTATATAACTTTTTTTTAAAATTTTTTGAATTTAGATAGCTTTTTCAATGGCATTAACCAAAACATTTTTATCTTGGACACCGACAAACTGCTCTACAACGCTACCGTCTTTAATAATAAAGATAGCCGGAATACTTCTAACGCCAAATTTGATTGCAAGTTCTCTTGCATTATCAACATCAACTTTAGCTACAACAGCTTTATCTCCAACTTCTTTAACAACTTCTTCCAAAATAGGACCCAACATTCTGCAAGGTCCGCACCACTCAGCCCAAAAATCAACAAGAGCAACTTTCCCCTCAATTGCAGATTCGAAATTTGATTCATTAAGATGTAACACTTCCGACATTTTCATTTCCTCCATTTTGAGTATATAACCCCGTTTCAAAAATTTAAAGGAACGGGTAATTTATTTCATTATTTAGAATCAAGAGCTTCAACTCCCGGCAGAGCTTTTCCTTCAAGAAATTCAAGAGAAGCACCACCGCCTGTTGATATATGGGTCATTTTATCAGCAAGGCCACTCATATTAACAGCCGCTACCGAATCGCCACCGCCGATAATACTGATACCATCACTATCAGCAACAGCCTGGCAAACAGTCATTGTACCATTTTTAAAGTTAGCCATTTCAAAACATCCCATAGGACCGTTCCAAACAATAGTTTTAGCTGAAGCAATTTCATCAGCATAAATTTTTGCAGTTTCAGGGCCAACATCAAGAGCCATCCATCCGTCAGGGATATCATTACCTACAGTTTTGATTTCCGCATCATTATCAAATTTATCAGCGATAATATTATCTACAGGAAGCATAAATTTCACATCTTTAGTTTTTACCGATTCGAGAATATTTTTTGCAGTATCAATTAAATCTTTTTCAACTAAAGAGTTTCCTACTTTATGTCCCATAGCTTCAAGAAAAGTATATGCCATACCTCCGCCAATCATAATTGTATCGACTTTATTAAGCAGATTTGTTAAAACCTCAAGTTTTCCTGAAACTTTAGCTCCACCAATAATAGCGATAAAAGGATGTTTCGGGTTATTAACAGCCTGACCGAGGTACTGAATTTCTTTTTCAAGAAGAAAACCTGCAACACAAGTATCAACAAATTTACAAATCACAGCAGTAGAAGCATGTGCTCTATGTGCAGTCCCAAAAGCATCATTTACATAAACATCACCCAGTTTTGCAAGTTTTTCAGCAAATGCCTCTTGTTTCTCTTTATCTTCGTCACTTTTAACTTTCATATCCTCTTCTTTATGGTATCGGGTATTTTCGCATAGTAACACCTCACCACTTTTCAAAGATTCAGAAATATTAACAGCATCTTTACCGGCACAATCATCAGCAAAGTTCACTTTACATCCAAGTAAATCTGAAAGAGGTTTAAGAACTTGCTTTAAGCTGAATTCAGGTTTGACCTCTCCTTTCGGACGACCAAGATGAGATAAGAGAGATAGAGAAGCCCCCTGTTCAAGGATATACTTTATACTAGGTAAAGCAGCTTGAATTCTTGTATCATCAGTTACAACACCATTTTTCAACGGCACATTGAAATCAACACGCATTACAACGCGTTTGCCCTTAAGATCTACATCTTTAAGAGTTTTTTTATTCATATTTTCTTCCTTTCATTAACCTTAAAATTTTATAAAGATTCTTTCTTTCACTTAACAAAATATATGCTATATGAAAATCTTTGCAAGGTAAATTCCATTTATTATATTTTTTTTCCTTATTATTTACTTTCGGACCAGTTATTTTAAAAAAAGTTCCATAAAAATAACGATAAAAATATCTTTCAAATAAATAATATTCCCTTCCCCTCACCTCTGACTGAATTCCCGACAAGAATTTCATCAGCCTCAATCAAATCTGAAATATAAAGTATTTTACATTCCGCATTTAACTGCTGAATGATTTTCGATCTCCATATACCGGGAAGTAAGCCGCATTCGATTGGTGGTGTAAACCATTTCCCTTCCTTCCTGATAAAAATATTTGAAATAGCCCCTTCTGTAATTTCATTTTTTTCATTGCGGAAAATGACTTCATCCCATCCTTGACTCAACGAGTGCTTAAAAGATGTATTATATAAACAACGGTTAGTTGTTTTATGATACAGAAAGATATTATTTGAAGAAGTTTTCTTATCGGAAAGTGTTATTTTAACATAACTTTTATTCACCCAGCCAGGCGATTCAATCTTAATAAATTCAGAACTAATACCCTCTACAGGAGAAAATAAGAGACGAACACGCATATATTCTCTGACATCATCTCCTAATGCGGAAATTTTTTCATTTAAAGATTCAAGAAATTGTTCTTTACTACATTTCCACCCAAACCGTCGGGCGGAACCGCAAATACGATTTAAATGTTCATCAAGATATTTAAAACCTTTTTCCGGCTCCCATAGAATTGTTTCTAAAAGTTTAAAATCCATATTTCTACTATGAGGTTTTAGAAATTTAGATTTTAAAATACACTCCTGCCATTCTTCTTCATGTACAGAATCAGCAACAATTCCGCTACCTATTCCAAGTTCACCACTGCCATTATTTACAATGAGTGTACGAATAGCAATATTAAAACATAAATCACCACAAGGAAGCACACATCCAATTGAGCCGGTATATACTTTTCTGGGAGAAAGCTCATATTTATTTATCAAATACATTGCCATAATTTTGGGAGCTCCGGTAATAGATGCGGCGGGGAAAAGAGATTTAAAAATATCCGCAATAGAAATTTCTTCAGGTAAAATTCCTGAAATCTCAGAAATCATCTGATGAACGGTAAAAAAACTCTGTACCTCAAACAAGCGTTCGACTTTAACGGAACCTATATTACAAATTCGCCCCAAGTCATTTCTGACCATATCAACGATCATCAAATTTTCAGCACGGTTTTTTTCATCAAAATGGAGATCCTTTTTATATTGATAATCTCTTTCTGAGGATAACCCCCTAGGAGCAGTTCCTTTCATTGGTCTGCTGACAATTCTTTTCCCCTTTTTCTCAATAAACAACTCAGGAGAAAAAGATAATATTTTATTTTTTCCTGTATCAACAAATGCACCGTATGGAACAGGATGGTGCTCTAATATATAAATAAATAATTTCAAATAGTCATCGTTTAACGGTAGCTCTACAGGGCAGTTCAAACGATAAGTAAAATTAGCCTGATAAATGTCACCATTTTCTATATGTTTTTTTATAGATTCAATAATATTCAAATAATCTGTTTCTGAAATTTCTGACTCTAAATCAAAATCCCTCTTTTTAAACTGCTCTTTTCCATCAATAATAAAATTTTCATATTTGTCGTAGATACCAAACCAGATAAGAGGTGAGTCTGAACAACTGAATACAGAATAAGAATCATCAAATGCCGAAGATGCTTCATAAGTTATATATCCAGCCGCATATTGACCTTCCTTAGTAGCATTTTCAACAGCATCAAGCACTCGAATAACATCCTTTGGCTCCCAAGCTTCAAAAACTGACAAAGGCTCCGAAAACTTAACAAATTTTTCTTCTTCGCATGCCGGCAATCTGCAAATTACAGTTCCAGGAAGTATTTTTTCAGACACTTAATAAAACCTTTTCTTATTTATTACCACTATTATTTGAAGCGTGCATAATCTGAGATTCTCTAGCAGTATAGAGACCAACCAGTCTGGCAACAAGCATAGTAATATACAATTGTCCAATCAATCCTTCAAGCATAACAAGCATTTTCGCAACTTTTGATATTGGAGTAATATCCCCGTACCCAAGCGTTGTTAATGTTACAAAACTAAAATAAAAACAATCGAATAAAGATTGTTCATAACTTTGGGAAACAGATAGATTACCAGAATCCGGAAATCTGAAAGAACCAGGATGCTGATATTCAACTAAAGAATAGAGAAAAGCCCAGATGAAACCAAAAATTATATATATACAGGCAGAACCGTAAATTATATTGGCGGTAATAATATTATTAAAAATAACTTTTCCCAGCATAACAATAGCGACATAAAGAAAAAATAGACAAAATACGACTTTTGCAAACCAAACAGTCAAAAGATTAGAATTAAAAAATTCAGCCCATAGACACAATAAGGACGAACAGCCTAGAATTATAGAAGTTTTTGAAATGTGTTTTGCTGTTCCGGATGCCAAAACTCCAAAAAATAAGACAAGTGAAAGAAAAATTGTCAGAATAACATAACTAGTCCGCGTTAACTGTAAAAAAGGCAACATCACAACAAACGCCAACAAAATAATCAGAAACTGTAAATTTCTGTTTTCCATAAGAATATTTCGAGTCATACAATACTTCCCATTATTTTTTATTTACCACTTTTTGCTCTTATTAAATAATTATCAAATCTCAATATATTACAATACTCAGGTGTATTTATATCTGCATATTAAACACTTTTCAACAGATTCAATAATTCATTATGGGTATATCCATTTGTAGCAACAGTTCCTTGTTGAGGAAAACAATTCAATCCATTAAAATCAGATACAGTACCACCAGCTTCAGTTACAAGTAAGATACCCGCAGCAATATCATATAACTGCAAGTCCAATTCCCAAAAGCCTTCCAAATATCCGCAAGAAACAAATGCCAAATCCAAAGCAGCAGAACCAAAACGACGGATCCCCCGCAATTCAGGTACTATTTCATTGAAATACTTAAGATTATTTTCTTCTTTACCTGCCCTCAAACAGGCAAAACCTGTTGCTAAAACAGAATTTACAAGTTTAGATCGTTGAGATACAGTTACTCTTTTATCATTTAAGTAAGTGCCAGCACCTTTTTGAGCACAAAACATATCACTAAGACGCGGTGCATAAACAACCCCAAGTATTGTTTCTGAGTTTTTCTGCAAGGCAACAGATATAGAATAAAAAGGCTGACCGTGTACAAAAGATGTTGTACCATCAATCGGATCAATAATCCAGCAATACTCTGAATCCCCCCCGGAAAAACCAGTTTCTTCCCCCAGTATTCTATGCTTAGGAAATCTTTTTTTTATTCCTCCAACAATAAAATCCTCAACCTCTTCATCAATAGCACTTACTAAATCTTTTTCATTTTTAAAGCGTAAATTTGAATCAGCTATACCTGGTCTGCCTGCAAGGGTTTTCTCTCCGGCATCCAAAACAAGTTTTTTTATATATTCAACCATAATATTCCATTATTTAGCAACTTCTTATTAAGAACATCTTATATAGGAATATAAAACCGTTCTATTATAGTGCAAGAGGGGTTTTCAAATCAGTAAGATTTTTTCAAATTGACATTGAAGATTGATTTTTTAATATTAAATTCAAAACATGGCAAATAACGAAGAAAGAAAAATTGACTGTATAGCAGATAATTTAGCAGAAGACAAGCGTATTGATATATGGTTGTCTGAACGATTCACCTATTTCTCAAGACATCAATGGCAGAATATAATAAAAAACGGTTTTCTGACAGTTAATAAAAAGCTTTGCAGACCGTCAAAAAAGCTAAAACTAGGGGATCTTATAACTTATTTCCCACAACATGAAGAACCTGAAGTAAATACTGACTTTTCAGTCATATATGAAGATGAGAGAATTATTGCAATAAATAAACCTCCTAATTTACCTTGTCACCCGGCCGGCCCTTATTTTAAACATACTTTATGGTACTCTCTTAAAAATGACAACTATAAAATCCATTTTATAAACCGACTGGATCGTGAAACTTCAGGAATAATGCTCATAGCAAAAAATAGCGAAGATGCAGGATTTTGTGCCAAAAATATAATATCTAAAACCTACATAACTGCTGTTTTTGGAGATTTTCCGAACAATTTGACCGCAGAAGGATTTCTTTTCGAAGATAAATCAAGATGCATCAATGATGAATTGAAAGTTAGAAAAAAAAGGTTTTTCTCATTTTCAAAACCAGAAGTTGAAAATGTAGAATCAACTAAAACAATTTTTAATAAAATTAAAAGTCTCAATAAAATAAGTATTCTCAAAGCTGAACTTTTTACAGGTAGAATGCATCAGATTCGAGCAACACTATGCTCGCTGGGGTTTCCTGTTGTCGGTGACAAACTTTACGGACCTGATGAATCTATTTTTATCAGATTTATAAATGACTTAATGACCGAAGAAGACAAATTCTCTTTAATCATGAGCAGACAGGCACTCCATTCAGAATCAATTTCATTTATTCATCCAAAATCAGAAAAAATTATATCGCTAACAGCACCTGTTCCAAATGATATATCTTCTCTCTATAACAATTAGATAAATTAAATCTTACCTGCCGTTTATTACTCACCCTGCAAAGCAAAGAATAAAATTAGCATTACCTAACCTAAGAATATCGCCAGGATGAACCATTCGCCTCTTCACTCTAGTGTTGTTCACAAAAGTCCCATTAGTTGCCGAATTGTCAATTAACATCAAAGCTTTATCGTAAACAATAGCCTGAGCGTGGACCCTAGATATCTTAGGACTTACAGCAATACTAAGAGAACATTGTTCTGAATCTCTCCCTATTGTGATAGAATGACCAGTAGATGGAAGCACAAAACTATGACCTGGATTTCCCTGATAGTCAATTTCTAGGAGTCTTAAATTCCCAGACTTTGGATCTGGAACAAAATTAAAATTCTGCGTAAAACGAAGGTCTTTTGAAACTTTAAACTTGAGCTCAACTCCACCAATATTAATGCAACTGCCCGGTTTTAAAGTAACAGAATTATCATACGCTGATTCTACACCTACTTCTACAGGTATATGATCATCTTCAACTAAACTTCTAAGAAAAAGGCGTTTCCCATAATGAGCAATCATTGCATAAAATGGTTCGCCAGGTAAATAAAAATCACATAGTGGATCTGCTCCTATAAGGCATAACTTGTCCAAATTGAAAATTTTACTCTTTTCTCCATAACTAACACAATATTGTGTTTCCCCAAGATCGGACGAATTAGCATATACCTCATTCTCAGGAATACGAGGAACTATTTTCTGAGTAGAAAATACAAAATTTTTATTTCCCAAATGTACCACTCCAGACTGATTCTGACGAAGTTGAATTTGACGCTTGGGAAATCCGTTAACCATCATAATATCTTCTTTCCCTGATTCCATAATAAACCATGAAGTACCAGCTTTCTGAATTATACAATGTATTTCATCCGCTTCAGGATGGTTTACCTGAAATTCTGATTTGTAAGGATTGGAACCAATATGCAGGCGTCTGATATTTCCAGGAACTTCCTGCCTTATCCACTTCCCATTCTGCACAGAAAAACATGCCAACGGATTCAGCATCGTGTCACACAGCGTTTCATTCTTTTCAAAGTGAAGCTGTGTATCTCCAGTATAATCTCCAATCTGCGATATATATTTTACATCTTCCATATCACATTCTCCTTTTTTATATTGGCTCTTTCTATATTCAATATAATACTCATTCTCTATTAATGCATTTACATTACTTATCACCACCTAAACAAAAACTGCAAATGTGTTTTATCCGCCATTTCTATAAGCAAATGATGTGCCAGAATATAAATAACACTTAAAATTTTTACCTGACACTAATTTTTTAAAACATTTTTTCTATTTTTCACACACATTAAAATCATTAAGAAAAGTATTAATTTTCTTTTCCATTTCCCAATATGACAAATCATAATTTTTAGCTAATTCCAAACATGATTCATACTCAACTTTAAACTTTTCAATATTATTGTCGTTGCTGAAAGATACCTTAACTTCGACGTCTCCAAATGTTGTTGTTCTTCTTATAACATTACGGTCTAAAATTATTCTATCTTCAAAACGATATCTAACACCTATTGCAGATGTCTCTTTTAAAAGCAATTTTGCAATTTTGCGAAAATCATCTTTCAAAGTTATTATTTTTATGAAAAATGCCGGTCTCTGTTTCTTCATAAAAACACTTGAAACCGTACAATCAAGAACACCGGCATTTAAGAGAGCCGTTTGTAAAGCTCCTACTGCCTCTGGTGTCATATCATCAATATTAGTTTCAATAACAGCAATAGTGTCTGTATTTAAAGAAATTTCAGAAGAGCTGTCAATAGATTCAAGCAGGGAAACTCTAAGAACAGAAGCTCTCTCTTTCAAATCCCTAGATCCTGCACCGTAAGCAACAGACAACATCATCATATCCTCGGATGGTTTTTTCCATTCATCTACAAGAACAGATAATAAAGCACAACCTGTAGGTGTTGCCAATTCTGATTCAATATCAGTATAATTTACCGGTATATTTTTAATCAAATTAACAGTAGCAGGTACCGGTACAGGTAATTCCCCATGTAGAGTTGAAACCGACCCTGTCCCCAGAGATATTTTAGATGAATATATAAAGTCAGGAGATATTTCATCAAGAATATAACAACATGACATAATATCGATAACTGCATCAACAGCTCCGACTTCGTGAAAATGTACTTTATCTGTAGTTGTTCCATGAACAAGAGCTTCAGCCTCAGCAAGTTTTCCAAAAACAGCAATAGCTTTTTTCTTTACCTTATCAGAAAACTTTCCAGCATTTTGAATCAACAATGAAATGTCATTCAAATTTCTATGATGGGATGAATCTCCCTTAACCATGACATTAAAATATTTTGCAGTCACAGTATGGCGAGTCACCTCAGATAACTGAATGTCCCATTCTTCCTCAAAAGGAACTGACAGAAGTCGTTCAATTAAAGAGTCAAGAGAAGGAGCTCCTTCAAGACCAAGCAAGCCCGCATTCAACATATCCCCAGCAACCCCGCAGTAAGGTTCAATATAAAGGATTTTCATAAAAATTCATTTCCAAAATTTTGTTAAAAACGGCTATTTTTAATTTTATCCTATATGCACAATATAGCAATCTCATTAAAAATGTAACCACACTTCCATTAATAAAATTTAACATTTAATAGAAATAAAGCAATTAACTTTCATATTATTTAGCAATAATAAATCACCAAAATATTACACAGAATATATACTATATGGTTATTTTTCAAGAATAACTGAAGCACAAGCATATTCTTTTTCATGCGAAATGGAAAGATGAATATTAACAATCTTTAATTTTTCAGCAAATTCAGCCGCATTTCCTGAAATTAGAATTTCAGGCTTTCCAGAATCATTATTACTTATAGAAATATCGGTCCAGGAACAAAATTTTCCAAAACCAGTCCCCAAAGCCTTAGAAAAAGCCTCTTTTGCTGCCCATCTCCCAGCAAAATAAACAGAAATATCCGAGCGTTCATCAGCTTCAATATGCTCGTTTTCTGTAAAAATCTTATTTAAAAAAGCACTATCATGCTTTTCAAGCATATCACGAATTCTGCGAATCTCAACAATATCAACGCCTATTCCAACAATCATAATGAACCTAAAAAATCAATAGCCTGCCTAATTATATTTTCATCTAAAAAATTAACCTCAAGTTTTCTGCCAATACCATCAGGAAGGGTTATATGAAGTTGCCCTCCTAAATGTTCTCTGAATTCTTCTATTCCGGAAAGTATTGAATAATTCCCTTCTGCATCAGGCAAAAGTTTTTCATGAAAAAGAGGCATTCCCAAACTCGAAAATGAAGATACCAGAGTATTTAAAACAGAATCTTCAATATATTTCATTTTGACAGCATAAAATGTATCTATCATCAATCCAATAGCAACAGCTTCTCCGTGTCGCATCTCACCGTCAGTAAGCATTTCAAGCTTATGAGCCGCCCAGTGCCCAAAATCCAAAGGTCTTGCACTGCCAAATTCAAAAGGATCTCCTGATGTCGCAATATGTTCAAGATGAAGTTCAGCACAACGCTGAATCAAATATCTCATTGTGGACTTATCTCTAGAAGCTATTTTTTCAACATTCTGTGATAACCATTCAAAAAAAACTGCGTCTTTAATCATTGCAACTTTAAAAGCTTCAGCCGCACCCGCAACCCAGTCCCGCAATGGTAAAGTAGCCAATAAAGAAAAATCATTCACAACAGCATAAGGAGGAGCAAATGTTCCTAGAAAATTTTTAATCCCATGCATATTAACTGCGGTTTTTACTCCTACACCGGAATCATTCTGAGCTAAAACAGTCGTAGGCACCCTCACCTGCCTTATTCCTCTATGAACTATCGATGCGGCAAATCCCACCGTATCAAGAAAAGCTCCTCCTCCTATTATAACTACAAACGATTGACGGCATAAAGCATTCTCTGCCATTAAAGCACATAAATCAGAAATAGTATCACGGGATTTTAAACTTTCACCCCCTGAAATTACCTTAGGCGGAGATGTCATATTTATAACATCACTGAACTTTTCTGAATATGCACTTATCCATTCGCATAGCCGATCGTCAGAATCTGCAACATTTTTTTCAATTAAAAATAACACCCTTGATGCAGAAGAAGTACCTGTATCAAAAATATTCCGAAACAATATATTGCCCGAATCAAAAATTTTTTCCGAAAAATATATTTTATAGTTATAATTTACAGTAATAGACTGATCATAAACTATTGTCGTAGTTTTTTTTTGTTCCATATCTTTTACAAAGCTCCTGCAACTAAATATAAAACAGCCATCCTAACAGCTATCCCATTTGTCACTTGTTCTAGAATAACAGATTGAGAACCATCTGCAATAGAAGAGGCTAATTCAACACCTCTGTTTATTGGTCCAGGATGCATTACCAAAGCATCTTTATTAAGATACTTAACACTGTTTTCGTTTAATCCAAATATATTGGCATATTCATTTATACTTGGGAAATATGATGCTTTCTGTCGTTCATGCTGAATTCTTAAAAGATTTACAACATCAGCATTTTCAACAGCTTCTCTAAAGTTATCGCATACCCTAACTCCAATTTTTTCAAACTCACGGGATATCAATGTTGAAGGACCGGCAATTGTAACATTAGCACCGAGTTTAAGCAGCCCCCATATATTACTGCGTGCGACACGACTATGAATAATATCTCCGATAATTGAAACATTCAATCCCTCAACACTACCTTTTTTTTCTAAGATTGTAAAAATATCAAGAAGAGCCTGAGTTGGATGACTATGAGCCCCGTCACCAGCATTTACAATACTGCATTTCAACTTATTCGAGAGAAAATTATGAGCTCCTGCAGCAGAGTGACGCATCACAATAATATCAGCCTGCAATGCTTCAATATTTTTTGCTGTATCCAAAAGAGTTTCTCCTTTGGTTAAACTGCTTGTAGATGCACTGATATTTATTATATCAGCACTTAATCTCTTTTCGGCTAATTCAAATGATGCTCTTGTTCTAGTACTGGGTTCTACAAAAAAATTAACAACAGTCTTACCCCGTAAAGCTGGAACTTTTTTAACCCGGCGCTCTGAAACTTTTTTAAACTCAGCTGCTGTATCTAAAATATGATTTATCTCTTCTGCACTCAAATCATATAAACTTAAAAGATCTTTTTTTGTCCATGCAAACATTTTCACACCCTCTTCTCTGTTTTCTCAGACAGACAATAAACTCCGTCCTGATTATCTGTTTCTTTCCAATATACCACAACTTTCTGACCGGATTCTACTTCGATTTTTTCCCCTATAAAATCTGCTTTTATAGGAAATTCCTGATTCCCTCGGTCTATTAAACAAGCAAATCTAATCAAATCAGGTCGCCCATAGTCCGTCAAGGCATCCAGAGCAGCTCTAATAGTTCTGCCCGTATGAAAAACATCATCAACCAAAACTATAATTTTTCCATCAAGGTCAAAAGGAACCTCAGTAGGTCTTATACCCGGGAGTTTTTTACGAAGTCCGAAATCATCTCTGTACATTGTGATATCCAGAACTCCATTAGGCACATCTACTCCAGTTCTAGATTTTACAATTCTGGTTATACGACCAGCAAGAGGAACACCTTTCAGTTGAATACCCATAAAAGCAGATACTTTAAGTTCCTCAATTGACAAAGAAGCAATAATTTCATCTGCAATTTTTTTTATTGCTGTTGAAATTTCCTCTTCATTTAAAATTTTTTGCTTACTTTTTTTCATTTATTGCTCCACGGTATAATATACTTTCAATGACTACCTCTGCGATAACCCTAAAAGATTTTCATAAATTGAATAAGGTATTTGCAATCCACCCCTTCCTTTTCCCATCTCCACACCTATTTGGTTTGTTCCATGAAAATCACTGCCTCCTGAAATAAATATGGAAAATTCGTCAGCAACTTCCTTAACTGCCAGTGACTGAGCCGGAGTAAATGATGAATAATATGCCTCAACTGCATCAAGACCGTATGGAACCATTTCTCTTAAAACTTTTCTCAAATAAGTACGATCCGCCTGAGTACGATGTAAAGGATGAGCCCAAACTGCTATACCGCCTGCTTCTTTAATTTTTTCAATTGCTTTTCGAGGTGACGGAAGTTCACGCGAACAAAATGCAGGTGCTCCTCTCTTTAAACAATGATCAAATACATCCTGCGGTTCTTTAAAATACCCTTTATTAACTAAAATCTTTGCAAAAATTGGCCGTCCGACAGATTCTCCTCCAGCCATATCAAGAACTTCCTGAAGAGTTATGTTATATCCCATATCCTGAAGTTTTTTTACAATAAGTCCATTTCGAGCATTACGGTTCTTTCTGATTTCAAATAGCATCTCTTCTAACGGTTCATCTTCAGGATTAACAAATAAACCCAATATATGAATTTCCCGTCCAGCATATTCAACAGAAACTTCAATTCCAGGTACTGCATGGATACTTGGATATTTCTGTGACTCTTTTAAAAATTCAGGTAATCCGCTAAGTGTATCGTGATCTGTTAAAGCAATTGCCGAAAGTCCTATACTATCAGCCATCTTCAAAAGTTCTGATGGTGAATATGATCCGTCTGAAGCTGTGCTGTGCATATGTAAATCTATTAACGCTTTTTTGTTCTGCATATTTTTCCTATCTAATTTCATTCCATATAACTATTTAAACCTTTTTAAACTATTACTGTATTGTGAAATATCAAGGTTGCAATAATGAAATTCATTGATTATACTAAAAATATAATTATTCAGACTGTGCTTAATAAACAGCACAATCTTAAAACTTTTTACAATGCATATTCAAGAGCCTTAATCATACAAATTCAATCTGGAAAAATATTCAGAATTAATAATAAATATTATTTTTTTAATTTCATGGTCGAAAAATCTATTATATGCATTATATTAGTTATAGTGGTTTTTTACTTTTAATTTAGTTCAGTATAAAATCTTTTTAGCAGAAAATATTTTTTAATTCTTGTATTTCTCCTGCTTAAGTATCACTAAGATATTGTGATTTGAACAACAAATCACCGGAGCAACTAAGTATAAGATAGGCACAGAACAAAATATTTATAAATATAATAATATAATTAAACATAAGGAGTTTATTATGAAAAATGAAGCTTGTTTTTTAAAAAAGCATTTTACGACAGCTCTGCATTTAGGAGCAACTGCTGCTTCAGTATCAGTTGCAGGTTATTGTGCAAATACACATGCTGCGGATAAAATGAATGTAATCGTCGTATTAGCTGACGACTTGGGAAGAGAATGTCTAGGGTCTTACGGAGGTGTTACTTATAAAACACCTAATTTGGATACTATTGCTACAAATGGTGTTCGATTTGAATATGCCTTATCTCAGCCTAAATGCTCTCCTTCAAGAGTTCAGTTGCTGAGTGGAAAATATAATAAAACAAATTTTATAGAATGGGGCGCGGCGCCTTCAAATATGTATACTCTTGCCAATGCCTTTAAAGCTAACGGATATGCTACTTGTACTGCGGGAAAATGGCAGTTAAACCAGTATCTAGAGGGTAAAATCTCAGACCAGGCTCATTCTTACGGTTTTGATGAATTTATTATATGGCCAAGACACGAAGTGAGCAGATATTGGGATCCAGTGCTACTTACTAATGATGATGCTGAAGTTACACATACAGGAAAATATGGCCCCAGAATGGTTAAAGAGTATGTCTTTGACTTTATGGATCGTCATAAAAATTCTCCATTCTTTATATATTATCCTATGCTTTTAGTGCATACACCTATCCATACCCCACCGAATGACTACAACTGGGATGCTTCAGTTGACACTGATTATAAGAAGATGGTATTCTATCTTGACGGTATTATAGGAGAGTTAAAGCAGAAATTGATTGACCTCGGCATAGATAACAAAACTTTAGTCTATTTTGTCGGTGATAATGGATGTAAAAAAGGAACTCAATCATATCTCTCTGACGGGACTCTTGTTATTGGCGGAAAAGGAACTACTAAATTAACTGCTTCTTATGTCCCTACAATTGTATGGGGTCCAAATGTACGGACGGGTGTAGCTCATACTTTTATGAAAATGGCTGATATATATCCAACAGTATGTTCTTATGCCGGAATACAATACCCTTCAAATCTAGACGGAATTGACCAAAGTTCTTTATTTACTGACTCTTCGGCTTCGTGGTTGAGAGAACAACTCTTCATCTGGTATAAAGACAGAACAAAAGATGTAAAGATTTTTGCTTATGATAAAAATGGATATAAACTTTTCGACCAAAATGTCGGTGGTGGTGCATTTTTAAATTGGCAGAATGACCCTGATGATACTACTCCTATTACTACTCCAACACCTGCTGAACAAGCAGCAAAAGATAGCCTCTCAAACTTCATAGACTCTGTAACCGGCAGAACTTCTCATTTAGACAATTTACCTCCTGTTGTAAGAATAACTACTCCGGTAAAAAATTACGAAGTAGCCAGTGGTACTGCTGTAAAACTTACTGCATCTGCAATGGATCCAGAGGATCAAAATGTAAGTAGATCTATAACTTGGTCTTCTAATATTGACGGCGTAATCACAGCTGGAGATGCTACAGATGATTACAAATCTGTGCGAGAAGTTGTTCTTTCTGACGGTGTTCATTTAATTTCTTGTACTGGCAGTGATTCACATGGTTTATCTGATTCCGATTCTATTGTTATAATTGTCGGTAATCAAACAAAATATCATCTGAATGTTGTTAACGGTTCTACTTCTGGAGAGTACCCTGCTGGGGCTATTATTACTATTGTCTCAAAAAATCCTGCGGCAAATGAAACTTTTGATAAATGGAGCTCTGATGATAATTCATTAATTGACTCTACTACTTCTACTACTACTACTATCACAATGCCTGCTAGAGACTTTACTGTTACTGCTGATTTTACGACTACTGGTGGAAATCACCCTCCTGTAGCTAATGATGATACATATTCAACACAAATTGATACGGCACTCAACATTTCTGCTCCTGGTGTACTTGCAAATGACTCTGATACAGACAATAACTCTCTTACTGCAGTAAAACAATCTGATCCTGCACATGGTACTGTAACCTTAAATTCAGATGGTTCTTTTGTATATACACCAAGTTCTTCCTATTCAGGTAATGATTCTTTTACATATCTTGCTAATGACGGAACGGATGACAGTAATATTGCAACAGTTAATATTTCCATTACTGCAGCTGCAACATATAGTATCAGCGGAACTGTTTCCGGTGATGTACAGCAGGGCGTAACTATTGCTGTTGATGCAACTCATTCAGCAACAACTGATGCAAGTGGTAATTATACAATCAGCGGACTTGCTGATGGTTCTTATACTGTAACTCCAACATTGACAGGATACACATTTACTCCTGCTACAGCAAATGCTACAGTTGCGGGTGCGGATGTGACAGGTGTTGATTTTACTGCCGCTTCAACTGGCGGAACAACTTATTCAATCAGCGGAACTGTTTCCGGTGATGTTGCTGCCGGTGTAACAATTACAGCAACTGATATGAATAACTCTTCAATTTCCTTTACTGCTGTTACTGATGCCTCAGGTAATTATACTGTTCAAAATGTTCCTGACGGCTCCGCTTATACCGTAATAGCATCATTAGCAGGTTATTCATTTGATCCTCCGGATCATTCTGTTCCAGTTAATGGTCAGGATGCAACAGGATTTAATTTTACTGCCGCTTCAACTGGCGGAACAACTTATTCAATCAGCGGTACAGTTTCCGGTGATGTCGCTGCAGGCGTAACTGTTGCTGTTGATGCAGGGCATACTGCAGTAACTGATGCCTCAGGTAATTATACAATTTCAGGTCTTCCTGACGGAACCTACACAGTAACTCCTACTCTTGCGGGTTATACATTTGCTCCTGCAACAGCTAGCGCTACGGTTGCTGGTGCTGATGTAACAGGTATTGATTTCACAGCTACTACAAGTGGCGGAACTACTTATTCAATCAGTGGTACAGTTTCCGGTGATGTTGCTGCAGGCGTAACTGTTGCTGTTGATGCTTCACACAGTGCAACAACTGATGCAAGTGGTAATTATACAATCAGCGGACTTGCTGATGGTTCATATACAGTAACTCCTTCACTAAGTGGTTACACATTTGCTCCTGCTACAGCGAGCGCGACAGTTTCAGGTGCTGATGTAACAGGTATTGATTTCACATCTACTACCTCCGGCGGTGGCGGTGGAATTACTGATCCGACTGACATTGCAGGTTGTAATTTATGGCTTGACGGTGCTGACCCTAAAGCAGACGGTTCTGCTGTAACAGGTGCTTTAGATGCATGGAAAAACAAAGCAGATGCAAGTAATTTTGCTTATCAGGTAGACGGTACTAAACAAGCTGAAGTTGTTGCAAATGCATTAAACGGACTCTCTCTATTGCGTTTTGTTGGTGGTGATCAATCCTATCCGATAGTAGACTCTTCTCTTGGTGGAACATCAATAACAAATATCAACACAATATTCTGGGTAATTAAAGAAAGTTCAACTTTAGCTGCGGATACATGTCCGTTTTTCTTAGGTAATTCAGGAACATCCGTATTCCATCGTGGAATTGGTGATGTTAATGCAGGTTATGCATTTGATGGTAAATACTGGGATGATGACTGGGCCTCAGATGAAGTAAAAAATGGTCAGACTTATCTTGACGGAGCTCCGGTTGATGGGGTAAATGATGTATTCCCGGCTGGTGGTTATCATATCGTTTCTCTCGTTCTTACAGGTCCAGTTGAAGTTGATTCTATCACTCAGGACAGAAACGGCGCATACGGACTAAGATCATGGCAGGGTGATATTGCTGAAATTATTACTTATGATTCTGCTCTATCCGATACTGACCGTCAGAGTGTTGAAGCTTATCTTAATGATAAATGGTTCGGAAATGCTCCTTCAACTTATTCAATCAGCGGTACAATCTCCGGTGATGTTACTTCAGGTGTAACGGTTTCTGCAGGCGGAAAATCTGCTGTAAGTGGAGCTGGTGGAACTTATACAATATCAGGACTTGCTGACGGAACTTATACAGTAACTCCTACAAGAAATGGTTATACATTTGCTCCTGCTACAGCAAGTGCCACAGTTGCTGGTGCTGATATTGCCGGAATTGACTTCGTTTCTACATCTACCGGCGGTGGCGGTGGAATTACTGATCCGACTGACATTGCAGGTTGTAATTTATGGCTTGACGGTGCTGACCCTAAAGCAGACGGTTCTGCTGTAACAGGTCCATTAGATGCATGGAAAAACAAAGCTGATACAAGTAATTTTGCGTATCAGGTAGATGGTACTAAACAAGCTGAAGTTGTTGCAAATGCATTAAACGGACTCTCTCTATTGCGTTTTGTTGGTGGTGATCAATTCTATCCTATAGTGGACTCTAGTCTTGGTGGAACATCAGTAACTAATATCAGTACAGTATTCTGGGTAATTAAAGAAGATACAACTTTAGCTGCGGATACATGTCC
>Ga0256913_10000073_pt1 | contig 41960 bp, 29 predicted proteins | sample Axial_MatmetaG_FD_185970 | JGI IMG/M metagenome (GOLD analysis project Ga0256913, IMG submission 185970) | Deep-sea worm associated microbial mat communities from Axial Seamount, Juan de Fuca Ridge, Pacific Ocean - Axial_Mat | ecosystem: Environmental > Aquatic > Marine > Oceanic > Microbial... | reverse complement strand
AAGGTACGGAATCTTTCGCACATTTTTGTTTCACATTTTTCTTCGTCCTCCATAAGTTCTTAATTGAGAGGAACAAAGAAAAATGTTTTAAACAACTGGATTTTGAAAGTGCGAAAAATTATATACGAAATCAACTCAATATACTTTAAATTATAAAAAGGAGATAAAGCAGCTTCTTCATTCAAAGGTTTTATGGATAAAATTGAAATTCATTGACCGTACATTAAGTGAATCAAGAAATTGCAGGTGCTTATAAAAAGGGAGTTGGGTAGGTCTTAAATATTCACCAGCAAAAATTACCTCGTAAATCAAACTAATGATTACATATTATTTTGTAAACATTAACTGCTTTGCTTTTTGTGAAGAATTTCTTCAGCTGAAATCTTTAAAACTGAACTTTGAGTTTTTTCTGAAAAAAACTGGATTAAATCAAATGCATCAGAAGTACCTATAGATTCAAGAACAGCCAAGGCATTTCTACGGAGTAATGTTACACCTGCATAATTAAGCGGTGTTCCGATAATATGATGCTTTACATCAGACGCTGAGGAAGTTAACAACCATCTCAAATCTGCTTTAAAAGGTTCATCGACTGGAGAGCCTGGACAAGCAGAAGAACATATATTGCATCCAAAAATCCAAGGAGCAATTAATTTTCGTTCTTTCGGAGAAAGAATCCCTCTTTTTTCCATAGTAATTGCACTAATACATCTGGTATAATCAAATTCATAATTATGCAAAGCTCCACTTGGACAAGAAAGAGAACATTTATCGCAAGAATTGCATTTAAGAAAAAAGGATTTCTCTTTAATATCAGGAATCTTAACATTTGTAAAAAGTTCAATTAAAAAAGTATCCGAAGAAAAATTTTGTGTTTGAATCAATTGATTTTTTCCAAATTGACCGACATTTGAATAAGAAGCTAACGCTTTTTCAGCAATGGGTTTTGTATCAACGCAAGGTTCATATTTAAACGACTGAAGATTCTCAATACTTTTATCATGCGACAGATTCTTGAAGTCTTCAATTATATTATTTAAAAGTTGTTTAGCAAAAAGATGATAATCCAGTCGAGTAGCATATGGAGCAATCAAGCCGAATAAGGCATCAGAACCTGTTGCTTCCGAAATAAAAGGTTCATATTTAGGTATATTTGAAAATGGTACAGCCGCAATTAAAACAGATTCAGCCCAGGGGAATTTTTCAACAGGAGCCACTCTCTCGTCCAGGGATTTCTTAATATATTCAGGGATGTGTGGTAACGCTTTTAAATATTTTTTCTTCAAATTTGAAGAAAACAGAGTAAATGCAGATGACTTAAGATCTATAAACGCTAAAGAATTTATTTTATATTTTTCTTTTAAAACATCTCTAAAGTTCAGCCAGACATTCTCATCTAATATTTTCATTGTTGTTCTTTTTCCTGATTGTCAAATAACATATCCCAAAGATTCCATCTAGGCTGTTTATATTCTACACCTTTTCCAAAAATCCAGTAATTTCTTAATTTCTTAATATATCCCTGATCTTTTTTAATTGCCAACCACTCATCCAAATATTTACTGAATGCTAAATCATTTTTTGCGATAACATAGGCAATCGCCTCTTGTCGAATAACCGGTTTTGGTACAACTGTTTCAAAACTAGGGTATAACATACAATAAGCTGCTCCCTGCTCTGCTGAAGTTAAAAGAGCATCAGCATTTACTTTATTGTCATAAAATTCTTCAATATTATCAAGTTCAATAAATTTTAAATTATCTTCATATCTTGTACCTTCCACAGCATGAAGAATAGTTTCCTTATAAGATGAACCTTTTAAAACAGCAAGAGATAAATGATTCATTTTTCTTAAATCTTCTGTATTAACAAATTCCTTAACTCTATAATCTTTTACCACTAATGCCAAGGTAATTAACATATATGAATCAGTAAAATCAAAATAAGGAATCCTCTTAACAGTTTTTGATATACCGGCCATAACAATGTCAACAGTTCCTGAATTAAGATATTTATCCATTTCATTGATTTTTACTGGTATAAAATTTAGGGTACAACCTAAATCCCGCGCCAACATATTTGCTATTGCCACATCAAGTCCGACCAAATCATCTTGCGCATTAAAATATGTAAAAGGTCTGCCAAAAAGATTATAACCAACATTTAAAACGCCTCGTTTTTTAATAATTTCCAATCGATTAAGTCCAGGTTTAGATTTAAACATTGTAGCTAAAGACCCGACAGGAGGGTACTCTTTCTGAATTGTCTTTTTCACTGGTTTTTCAATTTTCATACTTGCAAGCATTCTTTTAACCTGATTATTATTTTTAGGAGTCAAGTTCAATATAATTTTGGTACCGAAAACTGTAAGAACTGTAGCAAACACAATTATAGAAAAATTCCTTATAATTTTCTTTGTATCTATCTGGAGAAAACCAGTAAGCCATGCGGTTGTTATCAAAGTAAAACCAAAAAGATAAATTGATGCTAATAAGGTTGCAAATTTACCGTTAATTACGCCAGCCATTAAGTATATATCAAATAAGTCACTTGAAATATGGTAGTGATTCAGAAGAAATGGTATAGCATAGTTAGCACTACCGATAAAAGTCAAAAGGCTAGTGATTACAAATTCGGGATATTGAATTACATCAATAACTACGCCATCGTACCAGGCGGCAAAAGTTACGAAAAGAATTGTCAGGAGTTTTCCAGTACAAGGGAAAATATAACAAATAGGAATTATTATATCATTTAATGTACTTCTTTCCTCAGTATATAAATTATGCTTCTTCATTAATACCTTTATATCACGAGCTATAAGCGGAAGAAGAATAAAAAGATTGCTTGTTGTAAAGGCAATAATTAATGTTTCTTTGGATATTACAAATAATTCTTTATATTTATATGGAGTAAAAGTGGTAATAATAAGAGGGAAAATACAAAAAGTCATCAGTAATGCTGCTGCAATAAAAGTGATAAAATATACCTGAATACGACCTATTTGTTCTATTGACATTGTTCCTGCAGCCACTGCTGTTATTGCAAAAGTTCCAATAGGGGCAAGTTTTACGGTTTCAGCAGTAACTTTTTCAAGGGCTTTCCCGAACAATTCCATATCCTTAATTAAAATATCCTTTTCAGGCAGAGTAATTAAAGCAACCCCGACACAAACGCAAAATAAAACGACAGCCGGCACCAAACCGTTTGCCATAGCATGAAACGGATTATCTGTTAAATAAAGTTTAAGATAATTTATATTCGGAGGGGTTTCAATAAGACTGGAACTGAAAAATTTTGCAGGTTGCCATTTAGGAAAAGTCACCGGCATAAGAAGAACGAAAAAAACAGCAATACTCCAAAACATTAAAGTAATGAAACCACCTTTGACCGTAATGAGTTTAGCTTCATTCATATTGAGTCGTCCAATGCTATAAATAAGAGTAACAACTATATAGGGAAGCACGCACATCAAAAGAAGAATTACATAAATATCGCCAACGACGCTTAATTTAGTACAATCTTCACCAAAGACTAATCCTGCAATGACACCAAGAATCATTCCAAGAATTACAAGATTTGAAAGGTTTAGTTTTATATTAAAAAACTTCATATTACTCCGGAAAATTTTTTAAACTGTTATTTTTAATCTAGTGCAGATCTATACAAATTTTCAATTTATTAAGTTGAGCTGTTTGCTTCTATTTATCTTTATCTGAAATAATTTTGACTTCAGGGACTCTACTTTTATCACCAGCCAAATAGGTTGTTGTTGTAGGAAATGCAAAATCCAAACCTTCTTTATCAAAAATTCTTAAAATATCCATATCAGTCTGATGAAGCCATCGTGCAAAACATCCATAATCAGGATCAAGAAATTCACCATCAACTTTATGATGCCACCAGACTGTGACTGCAATATTTAATGAAAAATCACCAAATGAATCAAATACAATTCTTGGTGGTAAATCAGGATGTATACAAGATTGAGAATCTAACAGTTCATGCAGTAAATCAACTGCTTTTTTCATTTTTTCAAAACCTGTATCATAAGTTAAGCCCAAAGATATTGTATGTTTGATAAATGGACGCCTGGCAATATTCTCAATATCTGCATTTGCCAAAGCTTTATTTGGAAGAGATACCATGTGACCATCTAATGTCCTGATTCTTGTACTTCGAAATCCTACATGCTCAATACTTCCTTTATATCCGGAAACAGATATCATATCCCCTACTCTAAACGGTTGATCCAATATAATCATTAAGGAGCCGAAAAAATTAGCAATAGTATCCTGAGCAGCAAAAGCAATTGCCAAACCAATAACTCCAGCACCAGCTAAAAGAGTCGTTATATTGATTTTTAATATATTTTGACCTATAAATAGAACAGATACAACAAAAATGACAACTTTTATAGTTTTTCTTATTACACCGACAATTAGATCATCAAGATTATTATCAGTTTTTTCTGCCAACTTTGTCAATGTATAATTGACAACCTCAGTCAAACGATATAAGCCCCATGCAAAAGCCGTAGCCGCAAGAGCCATGCATAATCTCCCATACATAACTTTAATATTATGAGATAACAAATTTGTTAAAGGCCAAGAACTTGCAAACAAACCAACTGAAAAGATCAAAAGGCCTATAGGTTTAGAAACAGCTTTGAAAAAAATATCATCAGCTTCTGTTCTGGTTTTTTTGGTTAGCTTTGCTCCGTGATGTTCAATAAACCAGCTGGTTACTTTTGCTGCGACAACAGTAAGCATCAGCCCCAAAAATAGCATTAAAGCATCTTTCAAAGAAAACTTACGGTAATTAAAATACGCAAGTATTTTATTTTTAATCCTAGAGAAGATTCTATCTATTGTACTTTCGCCAAATTCAAAAGGATTAAAGAAAATATCAGAATCCTCTTCAGAGGCTTTTAATTCTTTCTTTTCCCCTTTCTTATTTCCATTACCTTTCTTTTCCTCTTTTTCTAGATCATTGACGATCACTTTTACATCCGGCACCGACGAGGTAATAGTAATGCATACGGAATCGGATGCAGGCTTTGTATTGGCACTTTTATCTTCAGCTTTTAAATTATAAGATAATAGAAAAACCAGCAGTAATATGATAAAAATCCGATTCATAAGTAATTTACCATTTTTCAGCCTTAATCTTCTTCATAAAGTAAATGCCCACAATTTTCACACAATATAACTTCACCTTTATTAGCCAAATTTGCACTTTGTGGTGTTAATCGAAGATGACAATTACCACAAATACCATCATGAACAGGAACTAATGGTTGCCCTACACCTTTATTAAGAATTCTCTGATACCTATTAAGAACATCTGTATTTACAGGTTCTGTTAAAGCTTTTCTTGCATCTCTCAGGATAGATATCTGTTTTTTTAATCTTTCTTCCAAAGAGTTAAGGTCATTCTGCTCTTCTTTCAGAGTATTTGCCTTTTCTCGTGCAATCCTTTCAGCATTTTTCATCTCTTTGAGAACACGGTCTTTCTGATCCATCAATTCAAGTTCTCTCGTTTCGAGCTCGCTGATTTTCTTTTTTGCGTTATTTATTTCTTTTATTAACGCACGATATTCATCATTTTTCTTAACCATCGCAGACTGCTTCTGGAGTTTAGAAACCTCTTCATTATATTTAATAATCTCAGATTCAACCTGCTTTATTTCCAAGTCAGTGGACATGGAATTTTCTTTACTCTTTTTCAACAAGTCAATAGTAGAGCGAATATCATCGTTTATCTTCTTAATTTCTATTGGAATCATTTCAAGTCTAGTTGTAAGCTTGCGGATACGAATATCATTTTCCTGTAATTCCAACAGATCCTCAATCCATTTTTTCATAATTCATTCTCTTCCATTATTATTATTATTAATTATCAATATAACAGTATCTCAACTTTCGTTTTCTACAAGCTCAGCATGCAAAGCAATTTGTGTTTTTTCAAAATCTTCCCTTTTTACGATAAACTGCATATTAACCTGCCTCATACACTGATCAAACGCAAGAATGTTTATACCACTGTCTGAAAGTGAACGCGCAGCTTTGTATAAAAAACCGGGAATTTTCATATTGCTACCGATTGCGGAAACAATCGCAACTTTTTCAGTCCTTATTACGGCACTAGGATATGATGTAGTCAATGTCTCAATACATTTCTGAAGCTTAGGTGCTTTCTCGGAAACATAATGCGTAATTGTATTTGCATTTGTATTCTTTGCAATATAACTGATATTAAAATCCGAAAAAAACGATAAAAGTCTGTGATCATAACCACTCTGTCCTACCATATCAGAATCAAATACCTCAATTGCAAGAATATCATTTCTGCCGCATATCATATCCACCTTTGAACTTTCAGAGATATAATCCCTGCTGATAAGAGTTCCCGGATGTGAAGGTTCAAAAGCATTTTTCACGCGTATAGGGATATTCTGTAACTCCATCAGTTTTGACGCTTTTGCATGTATTGCCTCCATCCCCATATCTGAAAGCTGATCAGCTATATCAAAATTGGTATGACCGATAGTTTTAACTTTGTCAATTCCTATAAGCTTAGGATCTCCGGTACTTAAATGAAACTCTTTGTGTATTATACCTTCAGAAGCTCCAGTTATAACCGCAATTTTGCTGAATGTTATTTCGCTGTATCCTCTGTCAAAACTGCTCATTATTCCTTCATCACACTTGGTATAACCAGTAACAATAGGAAGCTCTGAGGAATAATCTACATCTGAAAAAGATTGTGTAATCATTTCATCAAAAGACAATGTTTTAGGTTCTTTCCAACCGGTCAAATCTATAAATCTGGCATTAATATGATTGGACTGAAGTATCAAAGTAGAGTTATACGCACTGTGTGCTTCTCCGAATGCACTCAGAAACTCTCTGGTCGCAGGAAGATAATCAATGTGCTTTGAATGGCCAAATGAACGGATTCGGACAAGGTCTGTCAGACAAGCTTTGATTCCATCAATTCTTTCATGGACAAAAGCATCTGCTTTTTCAACATCAAGTCCAATATCCGCAAAGGAAGCATTTATCTCAAGCATTCTAGTTCTTACTTCCTCCAAAGCATCGGTCCAGGCTGAATCCTCAGATGCAAATCTTGCATAAACCCCCGGAACAGCACTTTTTTTATGCTCCAGCAGTAAATCCGTAATCCCGCCATAAGCAGATACCACAAATATTCTGTTGTACATTTCAGATGCACTTCTGTCACCCTTTATCACATTTTCCATAATCTCGCCGAAACGAGTCATTGATGTACCGCCGATTTTTTCTACTGTGTGATACTGTTGTCTCATAAAATTATAAATCCTCAACTCTTAAAAGAACTGCTTCTGCATTTACACAAGATAATTTTTCTATTTCTGAAGTAGAATACTTAACAGCTCCTTCTCTAGCTTCATGAGTTAATATCAGCAGTGAAGTATTGCCCTCATTAGTAACTTCTTTCTGTAATATGCTTGAAATACTTATATTATTATCACCTAAAATCTGAGATACAGCAGCCACTACCCCAGGTTTATCCTGAACAGTTAATCTGATATAATACCTGGAAACAATCTCATCCTGATGCAGAACTTTGTCAAACTGACGACCGGTCCGGAACGCCGGAATTCTTCTGTGTGAATCGTATTTATAGTTCAAAGCAACATCAACAATATCTGCGACCACAGCACTTGAAGTTGCTTCCATTCCCGCTCCTTTTCCATAGAAGAGGGTCTCACCTACAGGTTCACCTTTAATCATTACAGCATTAAAGACATCTGAAACATCTGCAAGGAGAGTATTTTTTCTGATCAGTGCGGGGTGAACTCTCAACTGGATATCATTCTCCTCCTGCTTGATAATTCCAAGGAGCTTTATTCTATACCCGAACTCATCTGCATATTTAATATCACACAACTCAAGATTTCTGATTCCCTCAATAAGAACCGGTTCAAGTCCAAACCATTCACCATAAGCAAGAGAGGCCAAAATTGCTGTTTTATGTGCTGTATCAACTCCATCAATATCAAATGATGGATCGGCCTCTGCATAACCTAAATCCTGAGCTTCTTTTAAAACAATATCAAAATCAGTTCCTGTATTCTCCATCTTTGTGAGAATATAATTACAAGTCCCGTTCATTATCCCTACAATTTTATCAATTCTATTACCGGCAAATCCCTCTCTTAAAGCCTTAATTACAGGTATTCCACCAGCAACACTTGCTTCATAATAAATATTTGTTTCAGACTTCTCTGCAGCTTCAAAAAGCTCTTCACCGTGCAATGCAAGAAGTGCTTTATTTGCGGTAACAACAGGCTTGCCTTTCGATAAAGCATCAAGAATAAGAGTTTTTGCCGCACCAGTCCCACCGATAAGCTCAACTACTATATCAACTTTATCAATTAAATCCTTTGCATCTGTCGTTAAAACACCTTCAGGTATTTTAATTCCACGATCTGTGTCAATATCTAAATCTGCAATTTTGGTAAGCTCAACACAAACTCCAGTGCGGTTTGCGATCATCTCAGCATTTTTCAATAAACAGGCGGCTGTACCTGCTCCGACTGTACCAAATCCTATAATTCCAACTTTTATTTTTTTCACTGTTTTTCCTCCGGTTCTGTAACAGCTGCAAAGTTTATTTTACAGCTATTTTTCCGTTTATTTAAGTCAGTGTTCTATTTGAATATTAAAATACTTGGATCATACTCTTGCGGTATTTCAAATCCCAGTAACTCAATACATGTCGCAGCAAGTGAACTGATCCCGAGTCCACTTTTCAATTCATCACTATACTCATTCTGTCCTTCCGGGTCATATATAATGCAAGGTACAGGATTTAACGAATGACTTGTCTTTCTTTTTATCTCTCCATTCTCATCATAAGCAGTTGCACCAGTTTTCTTATCATGCTCAAACATATCATCGGCATTTCCATGATCAGCACTTATTACAAGAACACCTCCTGCTTCCTTGACCGCATCCGCTACCCTCTTAATCTGCAAATCCATTCCGCTCATTGCTACCAATACAGCATCGTAAATACCAGTATGACCAACCATATCTCCATTAGGATAGTTTAACCTGATAAAATCATATTTACCACTCTGTACAGCTTCAATAACTTTATCAGTAATCTCGGCACATTTCATCCAGGGACGCTCTTCAAAAGGAACTACATCCGATAAAACTTCAACATAAGTTTCAAGTTTTTCACTGAATTTATCAGAACGGTTCCCGTTAAAGAAATAAGTGACATGTCCGTATTTCTGCGTCTCACTAATTGCAAACTGCCTTACTCCGGACACGCATAGATATTCACCTAAGGTTTTTTCAATACATGGTGGAGCAACAAGATAATTTTTCGGAACTTTCAAATCACCGTCGTACTGCATCATTCCGGCATAATAAACATTCGGCACATCGCCTCTGTCAAAATATTCAAGCTCTTCACTTTCGAATGCCGCTGTAATCTCAAGAGCCCTGTCTCCGCGGAAATTGAAAAATACAACCGAATCTCCGTCTTTTATTGCTCCAATCGGATCTTTTCCGTTATCTGAAATTACAAAGGGCTGTAAATCCTGATCTATTGAGCCTGTCTCTTTGCGTATCGTCTCAATAGCTGTAACTGCATCAGGAAACATATTTCCTTTGCCCTGCACATGTGTTTCCCAGCCTTTACGAACCATATCCCAATTTGCATTGTAACGGTCCATTGTAATCACCATACGCCCACCACCAGAGGCTATACGGCAATCGAAATCTCCACTTTCATTCAACTGTTCAAGATACTTTTCAAACGGGATGACATAATCCAATGCGGAAGTTTCAGGCACATCTCTTCCATCAAGAAGAATATGAACTCTAACCCGTTTAATTCCTTCTTCTCCAGCCTTTTCAATCATAGCTTTTAAATGATCTATGTGGCTATGCACATTACCATCTGAAAATAATCCGATAAAATGAAGTACAGATTCGTTCTCTTTAACATTTTTTGTTAAATTCTGCCAGGTGCTTCCATCATATATTGTGCCGGTTTCAATTGCAAGATTAACCAGTTTAGCTCCCTGAGCAACAACTCTTCCGGAACCAATAGCATTATGACCGACTTCACTGTTCCCCATATCATCATCACTTGGTAATCCAACAGCTGTTCCGTGTGCTTTCAAAGCTGTATTAGGATTTTCAGCTGTTAATTTATCCAAAGTCGGTGTATTTGCAGCTTTATAAGCATCACCCTCACTATATTTTCCGTATCCCACTCCATCCATTATCATTAAAACTACTGGACCGCGTCTCTTCTTTAATTTATCATTCTTCTTAAGTGCTTCGACCATTACTTTCTCCTATGTTCATAATATTTATTAATTTACATATATGACAAAATCATCTTTAATATACACAAATGCACTATTTCCATCCGATTTTTCGCAGTCTAAACTTATATTTAACAGTAAAGATTTCAAGTTACACCGCATTTTTTTTAATAAAATAAATTTCTAACTTAAATTTTTCAAAATAATCGGGTTTTTAAACTCTACTGAATCAAGTGTAATACTGTACGGGAAATTTAAGAGAAGAACCTGCAATAATTAAAACAATATCCGGAATATAAAAAATCAATTTAAATTATTGTGTGAATGAATTGAATTATACTTGATTTTTTATTTTTTTAAAGTATAATACACGCAAGAATTCATACGGTAAAGGATAAAAATAAGTTATATAAGACTTTTTTACAGTTATTACTTTTTTAAAAGGAATCGGTTTATGTTAACGGAAAAACATTTACAGAAAATACTTCAGATCAGTCTGGGGACCAGTCCTGAAAATATGCTTAGAACATCTTTGGAAATAAGCGTTGAATTAGCTGGAGGAAACAGTGGTTCCATCTTAGGAGAAGAAGGTCCCGCACTCCAATTTCTTTTTTCTGATGTTGAGGAACTTATCGGCTTAACCGTTCCATTTGACAGTATAGCTGGAATGACTGTAAACAAAAACCTCGTGATTTATACTTATGCACCAAAGGATAAAAGACATTTTGACGGAGTCGACAAACAAATACAGAAAAAAACAAATTATCTGTTAAGTATACCAATACCATCTGTTCATGTAGCAGGCACAGAAAACAGAGAAGTAAAAAATGCTGGAGCACTGCAGATTTTATTTAATGAAAATATATTTCCGGATATTAATGTTTCTGATGGAGCTCAGGAATTTGAAGTAACAGAATTTAAAAGCAATCCTTTATATAATGATAAATTAAAAAGTGTATTCTTCCTGTTGCCGATTATTGCGTTCGGAATGGAAGTTATGGCGTTAAGAAAAACCTCATATCAGGTTATACACGAATTAAAAAACAAAATGATTTCAAGCCTTTCATGGATGGAATATCTAAAAAATGATATCAAAAGCATTAATCAGGAAATTCTTGAAGATGAAGATATTAAAGATGATATAAATCTTGCAGAAACTGCAGTTAAAGAAGGAGCTGAATTAGCTAAAAATTATCTGCAGTTCACTAAAATTTATACCCCCGAATTTAAAGATTGTGCAGTTAATGATGTATTAAAAGAAACCGCAGCTTCTGCAAAAGCTCTTGCTGCTGATTTAAAACTCGAAAATTTTGAAGTAAAACTCAGCCTTTGTGATAATATACCTGAAGAAAAGCTTGATGCCGGAAAACTTAAAATGGCCTTTTTCAACCTCTGTAAAAATGCAGTTGAAGCCCTAAAAACATTTAACACTACCGCCCCATTAATTTCTTTTAGTTCAACTTATAAAGATAATCACATTCACATATCCATAACCGATAATGGTCCTGGAATGCCTGAAGAAATAGCAAATAATCTTTTTATTCCTTTCAAAACAAAAAAAGAAGGAGGCACCGGCCTCGGGCTCACTATCGCTAAAAAAATCATTGATCTCCATTCCGGAAGAATTCAGTGCAACACCAGCTCGAATGGGACAGAATTTAAAATTATATTATAATAACATATAGAAAAATAGGAGAAATAAAAATGCCGGAACAAGAAAGAATTGAAATTGAAGTTGATGAAAATGCTCAAAGCTATGCAGCTGTTCTCGAATCTATAAGAGCTAATATGAATCCTGACAGTAATACAGTTCTTATAATAGACGATGAAACCGGAATTCGAAAAATGGTAAAAAGAAGTTTAAAAAACTTTGCTCCAAATCTTGTAACCTATGAAGCGGCAAATGGACTCGAAGGATTTAAAACTCTTGAAAAAATCAGAGATAAACATAAAAAAGATCCACTTCTTATAGTTCTTGACTTAAATATGCCAATAATGGACGGATGGACTTTTATTACAAAACTCAAAAAACAGAATGATGACGCTGGCAAACCATTTGGAATTCCGATTATTGTACTTTCATCAACTAGCGGAGAAAAAGGTCTTTTCCTTAAAAAGAGCATACATGATGGCAAAAGTGGATATGAACCACTTGCTACAGTTGCCAAAGAATCTTGTATCAATAAAGCAAAATATGATACAGATGAAGAAAAAGGTCTGGAAAAATGGCTCAAATACTTTCTTGATGTAAAAAAATAATAAAATTTTTAAGTACAAAAATTAGTTGTTAATAAAAAATATTAAAAAATAATAAAAAAGTTATGCATTAGGTATTGATTATATTTCAAAAGAGTAAATATTATAGCCTTTGCTTGAATTTAAAAATTGAACAGCATGTTTTATGCAGAAAAATAAAGGATAATTGAAAATGGCTGTACCAAAAAGAAAAACTTCGAAAATGAAAGTAAGACAGCGTAAAGCTGCAAATCGCTATAAAGGCGTACAGATTACGGTTTGTCAGGAGTGTGGTGCTCCGATTAAGCCACATAGACTTTGCCTCGCTTGTGGTGTCTATGGAGGAAAACAGATATTGTCTGTTGAAGAATAAATGACATTGCAGGTGCGGGAAGTATGAGAATTGCAGTTGATGGTATGGGCGGAGACAATGCTCCGGGAATTGTCGTTGATGGTGTTGCTGAAGCACTGAAACGCTACACCGGCATTCAGATTGTACTTGTTGGCCATAAGGATAAACTCAAACCGCTTATGAAATCAAGCGGAATTGATAAAGATCCTAATCTGGAACTTGTACATGCTGAAGAAGTCGTGTATATGCACGAACCGGCTACTGCTGCAATAAGAAATAAAAAAAACTCATCTATTACGGTTGCGGCATCCCTCGTAAGCAAAGGCGAAGCAGATGCTTTGGTAAGTGCTGGTCATACTGGAGCTGCTGTGGTTGCGACCAAAGTAAAAATGAGAATGCTTCCTGGGGTTGACAGACCAGGAATTGGATTAATCATCCCTGCAAAAGAAGGTGCGTTTATATTAGTTGATGCCGGAGCAAATGTGGACTCAAAGCCCATTCACTTAGCTCAATTTGCACTAATGGGTGAAGCTTTTGCCCGATTCGCTTTCAGTACATTGAGACCTCGTATCGGTCTTCTCAGTGTAGGGGAAGAAGACTCTAAAGGCAATGAACTAGCAAAGGGCGCTTTTAAAATTCTATCCGATATGCCTATTAATTTTATAGGCAATGTGGAGGGGAATATTTTATATGATCGTAATGCAGAAGTGGTTGTTTGCGATGGTTTCGTAGGTAATGTTATGCTTAAAGCATACGAGGGTATGGCTAAAGCTGCAATGCATTGGCTAAAACAGTCGCTTACAAAAAATACTTTCCGTAAAACGGGTGCTTTACTTCTGAAAAATGCATTTATGGAACTAAAAGCCATCGGAGATTCAGAAGAATATGGAGGTGCTCATCTTCTCGGGATTAACGGAATTTGTATTATAGGACATGGTTCGTCCAGTCCACGAGCTATTAGAAATGCAATTCGTGTTGCTGAAGAGTCTGTAAAATTCGGTATTAATAGACATATTACACGAGCAATTGCCGAAGCCGAAATAGGTATTTAAGAATATTAACAGTCAGGATTATGCAAAAATGGGAATTAAAATAATTGGAACGGGTTCATATGCTCCCGAAAAAGTTTTAACCAATCATGACTTAGAAAAAATGGTTGATACTTCAGATGAATGGATTAGAACTCGTACTGGTATAGAAAAAAGACATATAGCAGCTGATAATCAGTCTGCATCTGATCTTGCTTTTGAGGCTTGCAAAAATGCAATGGAGATGGCTGAAACTTCTCCTGAAGAAATAGATTTGGTGATAGTAGCAACTGTCTCACCTGATTATCCATTTCCAAGCACTGCTTGCGTATTACAAAAAAAACTCAACATAAAACAGGGTGCTATGTGCTTTGACATGCAGGCGGCATGCAGTGGATTTATCTATGCTATCGGTATAGCAAATTCTCTTATTAAAGCCCATTCAAGTATAAAAAAGGCTCTTGTGATTGGAGTTGAAAAAATATCCGCATTAACTGACTGGCAGGATAGAAACACTTGCGTTCTATTCGGTGATGGAGCAGGTGCTGTTATACTGGAAGAAAGAAGCGATTCAAATGACTTTGGTGGAATTGTCGGAACAAAACTTTCCGCAGATGGAAGGTTTGCAGATATACTTCAAGTCCCTGCAGGCGGATCAGCAATGCCTATAACTAATGAAGTTATGGAACAAAGACTTCAATACATAAGAATGGAAGGTCAGGAAGTTTTCAAGCAGGCTGTAACTGCGATGGTCGGAGCTTGCAAAGATGTGATGGAAGAGGCAGGAGTATCATCTGAAGAAATCAGATGGCTGATCCCGCATCAGGCAAACAAAAGAATAATTTCTGCTGTTGGAAAACGCTTGAACATGACTGAAAAAAATGTCTATATAAATGTGCATAAGTATGGAAATACATCCGCTGCATCCATAGGAATTGCTCTTGATGAAATTGTTCGCAAAGGACTTATTAAACGAGGTGAATATATTCTTGTAACAGCATTTGGTGCCGGGCTTACTTGGGGTGCAACTCTACTCAAATGGTAAATATAATCGTTATATTCAGTATACGATAATTATTAAGCAGGACATTTTTAATGACTAATTCTTTTAAACAACGCATTGTTATTACCGGTATCGGCTTAACAGCACCTAATGGCAATTCATTAGATGATTTCAGACATAATCTTTTGAATAATGTTTCCGGTATTCAAAATACAAAACTCCGTTATATTGGTGAAGTGCATGCTGGAATTTGTAATTTTGATGCTTTAAAATATCAGAATAAGCGTGATATAAGAATGGGGACAAGAGCAGGTTCTATTGCTGTATTCTGCGCAAATGAAGCTCTTGCTGATGCAGACATTGAAATTACAGATAAAAACAGACGGAATGTCGGAATTTTTATTGGTATTACTGAACACGGTAATGTCGAAACGGAAAACGAAATTTACAATATCAGTAAATTTAACTATGATGTCAAGTTCTGGAACCATTATCACAATCCTAGAACCGTTGCGAACAGTCCTGCAGGCGAAGTAACAGTTAATTTAAACATCACAGGTCCTCATTACTGCATCGGAGCAGCATGTGCCGCAGGAAATGCAGGCATAATACAGGGACTTCAGCAACTTCTTCTTGGAGAAGTTGATGTTGCAATCGCTGGTGGAGTATCAGAAAGCATTCATACTTTCGGTATTTTTGCAAGTTTTAAAAGCCAGGGAGCTCTCGCTTATCATGAGAATCCTGAACTTGCAAGTCGCCCTTTTGATGTTGATAGAAACGGTATTGTTGTATCTGAAGGAGGATGTTTATACACTCTCGAGAGACTTGAAGATGCGAAAGCTCGCGGTGCTAATATATACGGAGAAATCCTCGGTTATGCAATTAATTCTGATGCGACTCATTTTGTTCTACCTAATACAGAACGCCAGGCGGAATGTATTTCAACTGCAATAAAAAAAGCAGGAATAAAACCAGAAGATATAGATATTTTGAATACCCATGGAACCGGAACAAAAATGGGAGACATACAGGAATGTCAAGCTGTTAAAAAAGCCTTTGCAGACTCTGCGAATTTGCCCTATATAAATAACACAAAAGGATTTATAGGACATGCAATGGGTGCAGCCGGAGCTTTGGAATTAGCTGGAAATCTACCTTCATTCAATGATAATAAAATTCATCACTGTAAAAACCTTGAAAATATAGATCCGGAGTGTGATCTTGATTCTTTTGTCATAAATAAACCGCTTGATTCAGAAGTTAATATTATTATGAATAACTCTTTTGGAATGCTGGGAATAAATTCTGCTCTATTAGTAGGCAAATATTCAGAATAAAAATCATACTCTACGCCTCTTCTTAGATTAAAAACTTAAAATTAAAGAGAGTAATTATGAAAAAACGCCCGAATATAGTCTGTTTTATTATGGATGATACTGACTTTCTTAACCTTTCTGCCTATGGAGGACAAATACCAACTCCCAATATAGATAAAATAGGAAATAACGGCGCTGTATTCACAAACTTTTACTGTTCGGCAAGTGTCTGCACTCCCAGCAGGTATTCCTACATGAGCGGCCGCTATGCAGGCAGGTGCACATACGATAAATTTTTACAGGAAAATCCACTAGATGATGTATATAACATAGGCTGGAATGTCGTACTTACAGAAAATGATCCAATCTCTCTAGGACGCATTCTTTCTGAATCCGGTTATAAAACCGGATATGTGGGAAAATGGCATGCCGGGCAACCCACATATAGACTTAATTTACCTGAATTTAATGAAAATGAAGATCCGACAGACAGTAAAACAGATAAAAAGCTTAAAGAACATCAGGAAAAGCTCTGTGCGGAACTAACTAAAAGTTTAGGCTTTGATTTTGCAGGAGCAGTTTACTGGAATAATGCTGAAGCTCTTCCGATTAAATCACTCCGTTATCACAATATAGACTGGATTACAAATGAAGCTTTGAATTTCCTTGACTCAATATCAAGTACCGAACCTTTTTTCCTATATATGGCAACTACAACTTATCACGGTCCAGATCATGCCGCATCTTTTGAACAAAACCCTAGCATAACTCCTGGCGGAATACATAATGAACTAGGAAAGTACAATGATGTAAGAGAAAAAATAACTCATAGAATAAAAGAGAGTAATCTTCCATACAATCATAGAACTGTCGGCATGACCTGGACAGATGAATCATTCAAAGCTGTCATGGATAAAGTACAACAACTGGGAGTTGCAGACAACACAATTTTTATCTTCTCTGTTGATCATAACACTGAAAACGGAAAAGGAACCTGTTATGAAACCGGTGTAAAAATTCCATTTATGATTTCCTGGCCGAAGGTAATTCCCGAAGGAACTGTTATAAATTCCCTTACACAAAACATCGATTTACTCCCTACCCTGCTTGATGCTGCAGGTATTAAAAATACTGATGAATACCCAATCGACGGGAAATCAATGCTTCCTATTCTAAAAAATTCAAATACAGAAATCCACGAGGATCTTTTTTTTGAGTTCGGCTATTCCAGAGCTGTTAGAGCAGGAAACTGGAAATATATCGCTGTTAGATATACAAATGAAATATATGATAAATTAGCAAATGGGAAAATAAATGAAGTTCCTAACTTAAGTAACATGCCGGAACAAGGGCAGGCCAAAATCAATATTCACGCATTTGAAAACTGCCTTGAACCTGACCAACTGTATAATTTGGAAATAGATCCACTTGAACAAAATAATCTTGCCGAATTACCACAATTTAAAGATAAACTTCAACAAATGAAAAATAAGCTGAAAAGATATACTGATTCATTCGACCATCCCTTCCCATCAGAACCGCATCCTTTCCATAAAAGTAAAAAATTCAGTCAACTTCTTGAAATAACAAAAAAAAACCACCCAGCTGAAACTATTCCCTGGTATAATAAAAATAAATCAGCTCAAAGAGGCTGGCCGCTTGATTTCAACTCTCTGCTAAATATAAAATAAATATGCAGATAATTAAATTAAACTTATTTACTGATAAACTACTGAAAGAACTTCAAATCCCGCAACAAGAGTCTCAGGCAGTTATTGCAGACCTGGAGAACCTTCCAACTATTAAAGGAACTTATATTCTTTTGTTTTATAATGAAATTCAAAAAAATATTACTGTCGGAAAACTAGGCACATTTTGTATTAAAAAAGGAGTCTATATGTATGTAGGCAGTGCATTTGGTCCCGGCGGTTTAAAAAGCCGGATATCAAGACATGCTCAAACAAATAAAAAACTTAAATGGCATATTGATTACCTCAGAAATGAACTTTCACTTTTTAATGTTATCGTTTCTCCTTCTCAATCTAAATTAGAATGCATCTGGGCTGAAAACCTTTACAATCTGGATTATTCAACTCCTTTTAAAGGATTCGGTTCTTCTGATTGTAAATGTTTTTCTCACTTATTTTTTTCCAAATTAAATTAATTAACTTCATACTTTATCACGGAACTTTCTTATTTTAGTATTGTCTCTATACATCAGAGAGAACAAAGTTTACCTAAACTTTTAAAGAATAATATGGAATAATTATAAATAGAGTTTATAATAAGTTTATTAAAAATATAAAATCCGATAATAATAAAAATCAGGAGAAAAATATGGAACAGGCAAAACTTCAAGAACTGCAGGCAAACATTAAAGAAGTATCTAGCTTTATTGCACCTTTAAAAACTGAAATAGGTAGAATTATTGTAGGTCAGGATAAACTCATCGATGCAATGATTCTTGCTATGATTGCTGATGGTCATATCCTGCTTGAAGGACTACCGGGACTTGCTAAAACATTAGCTGTAAAAACCCTCTCTCAAGCTATTAACGGTCAGTTCTCAAGAATTCAGTTCACTCCGGACTTATTACCGGCTGATGTAATCGGAACAAATATTTATAACCCAAAAGAACATACTTTCAGTGTTAAAATAGGTCCGGTATTCGCCAATATTCTTCTCGCAGACGAAATAAACAGGGCCCCCGCTAAAGTCCAAAGTGCTCTACTTGAATGTATGCAGGAAAAACAGGTAACTCTTGCAGGCGAAAAACATAAAATGCCGGAACCATTCCTCGTCATGGCAACTCAAAACCCTATCGAACAGGAAGGAACATACCCTCTTCCTGAAGCTCAAGTTGATAGGTTTATGTTCAAAATCATGGTTGAATATCCAACTCGTGATGAAGAAAGAATCGTAATAAATAGAATGGCAACAACAGAACCACCTCAGGAAGCTGTTTCAGTTTCTGATCTTGAAAATATCTTAAATGCAAGAAAATGGGTCGATATGGTCTATATTGATGAAAAAATTATCGAATACATTCTGGACTTGACCATTGCAACAAGACCTGGTGCTGCTGCATCACTCTCAGAACGCCAGCATGAAGCAAATCTTAACGATCTTGATAACCTGATTCAAGTAGGAGCCTCTCCTCGTGCTTCTATAATGCTTTCAATAGCATCTAAAGCTGCTGCTTTCATGGATGGACGAGCTTTTGTTGTCCCACAGGATGTAAAGAATGTTGCACACAATATTCTGAGACATAGAATAATTCTAACTTATGAAGCTGAAGCTGAAGAAATCACTTCTGATGATGTTATCTCAAAAATATTAGATGAACTCAGAACTCCTTAAAATAAAATCTGAAATTCTTTTAGAAAAACGCTTTTTCAGTTAATAAGCTAATTTTATAATACAGGAACTTTTACAATGTTACCCAAAGATTTATTATCACAGGTTAAAAAAATTGAAATCCGAACTAGACGGATTGTCGATGAAATAACTGCCGGTGCTTATCATAGCGTATTTAAGGGCAGAGGTATCGAATTCGATGAAGTTCGAGAATATACACCTGAAGATGATGTGCGAGATATTGACTGGAATGTAACTGCCAGAATGGGGGCTCCCTATATCAAAAAATATGTCGAAGAAAGAGAATTAACTGTAATTATGGCTGTTGACCTTTCTGCTTCTGCAACTTTCGGTAGTACAGGTAATACAAAAATGAGAATGGCTACAGAACTTGCCGCTCTCCTGGCATTCAGTGCTATTAGAAATAATGATAGAGTCGGACTGCTTACTTTTACAGATAGAGTGGAATTCTATCTGCCTCCTAAATCAGGGAAAAGCCACGGATTAAGATTAATTCGAGAATTAATGGTTCGAGACCCAGAAGGAACTGGTACTGATATTTCCCTTGCATTAAATCATATTATGCGTGTAGTTCATAAAAAAGCTGTCATTTTTTTAATTAGTGACCTAATTAACGATTCAAACTTTGCAAATATACTGACAATTGTAAATAAAAGGCATGATGTGGTCATAGTAAGAACCCTTGACCCTATTGAATTAACACTTCCAGCAACAGGAAACATCTGCATTGAAGACGCCGAAACTGGCGAAATAGCCGCTGTAAATGCAGCAAGCAAATCATTTTTAAAACGCTATTCTCAAGCTGCTCAGGATATTCATAATAATAATCAGGAAATTTGTAAAAGAGCAAAAGCTGATTTAATAGACATACGATGCGGGGAAGATATAGTAAAACCACTAGTTTCTTTTTTCAAAAAACGACAAACTAAATCATCTTAAAAAGAAAGGAAAAAGTGAAACATGAACTTATCTCCTAAATCAAAAAAAATTATACTTTTTTCAGCTGGTGCCTTACTACTGCTTCTTGCAATTTTCGCTTCTCTTGCTTACCTTACTTATTCAAAATCTTTGAAAAAAGAAGTGCAGTATACTATACCATCTTTTACACTGACACCCAAAGAAAAAATTAAACTTGGTGATATTGTCCATGCTGAAACTTCTGTAAAATGCCCTTGGGGCCACTACCCATTAAAAGTCGAATTTACACCGGAAGAAGGAGTCCAGCAATCAGAAAATCCAAAAATAATCCGATCAAAAACACGATGGGGCGAAAATCTCTGGAAAATAGTTCTTTCTCTTCAACCGTACAGAACAGGAAAAATCAAAGAACAGCGAGCTGTTGTCATATTCTCTTCAGACGCAGAAAACCCCATTGAACACCGTATTGCCTGCACAATTCCAAATTTTAATGTATTAGCAGTTGAAACAGGAAAAGATTCAGTTCTAGACCTGGCATCAAGCGTCAAGCATTCAAAAATTGAAAAGAAAAGTACCTGGATTATTATCACTATAGCTGTAATCATTTTTATCGCAGCCTTAATTATTTTATATTTTGTATTCCGTAAACATAAAGAAATCATAGAAAAAAGAGTTATTCCACCTTGGGAAGTAGCTATCACTTCTCTAAATAAGCTGAAAGAAGAGATGAATAACCATCAGATAAATCATAATGTTGCAGTTGCTTTACTAACTGATATAGTACGCCGTTATCTTGAAAAAAGATATAAAATTACAGTCACAGCCCAAACTACCTACGAGTTCCTGACAGATCTTGATAAAGGAAACAGCCCGCTCAATGTGGAGCACAGGAACTTTCTCCGTGAATTTCTGACTGCCGCTGATTTTGTTAAATTTGCAAAAGTACCGCCGGATGATAATATGATTAATAACACGATTCAAAAAGCTGAAGAACTTGTTGTTTCAACTATACCTGTTGAAAAAAATGAACAAGGTTCAAACTCGAAAGGAGTTTAATTATGAAAATGGCTCTACCTTGGTTTTTATTATTATATATTCCACTGCTTTTTCTTGTAGTTATTTATTTAAAAAGAAAGCCACCAACTTTAAAAGTTCCTTCACTTAAACCTTTTAAAGCAGCTCACCCTTCGGGCCGTTTCTCCATAATTCACGCATTTCCGTTTCTTTTGCTCATTTCAGGAATTGCATTACTGATTTTTGCTCTGGCAAGACCTCAATATGGAATCGGACTTGTAAAACAAAAAGCTGAAGGTATTGACATTATGCTCGCTATTGACCTTTCAGGAAGTATGGAAGCTGTCGATGTACCTGCACAATATAAAAAAGAAAGTGAAGTTTTTTACGCACTTAAAAGTGGAGATCTGAAAAAAAGAATTGCTATTGCTAAAGCTAAAATAAGAGAATTTATTGAAAGAAGACCTAACGACCGTATTGGTCTCATTGCTTTCGCAGACCTCCCATATGTTGCTTGCCCGCCAACTCTTGATCACGCATGGCTATACGCTCATTTGGATAACCTGAAACCAGGATTAATCGGTGATGCGACAGGTATAGCAGGACCTATAGCATCTGCTGTACATCGTTTAAAAGATTCTGATGCCAGAAGAAAAATTGTCGTATTGTTTACAGATGGAAGTAATAATGTAAAGGCAAAAATAACCCCTCGACAAGCCGCAAAATTAGCAAAAACTTTCGGCATAAAAATTTATACAATAGGAATTGGAAGTCCTAATGCATATGTGGTTCAAAATCACCCGTTCTACGGACAAATTCTACAGCGGTTAGGTTCACAATTTGATGAACCTCTAATGAAAGATATAGCAAAAACTTCAGGTGCTAAATACTTTAAAGCAGCTGATGAAAAAGGTCTTGAAACTGTTATGCAGGAAATTGATAAACTTGAAAAAACAACAAGAATACAGCCAAGATATATCGATTATCACGATATTGGTCCCTCCTTTATTAAAATTGCCCTTGCTCTTATTTTAGGATATTTTCTTCTCAATAACACTCTATTTCTTAAAACACCTTGATTGTACCGGATTCAATCACATAATCCCGCTGTTTTTTTGATTCCCTGCATAAAGAGAATATCTGAATAAGAACTTACTATTATGCAAAATTTTTCTACAAAAATTGTATTTTGTCGAAAATATTATTTTTAAAATTTTGTATATAAATGGCAAAATTATCCTGTAAATAATTACTATATTACCGTATGTTTTTATTAAGAAAGCCTCTCGAAAAAAAAGGGGGCATATCGAAAAGGAGGGAAAAGAGGAATGCGTCAAAGAGCAGTTCCTGTGAGCGTAAGCTAACATTCCTTTCTGACAGAAAGCATCACAATAATCCGAATGTCTTACGCAATATCCATAAAAAAGATAAAAGAAAAATAATGACTGCAGCCCACCACCATTGTGCCCAAAGAGGCAGACGATGTTTAATTTCAACATTAACTGGCAAGCTTTCAATTCGTTTTAGAATCCGGTTGACCTTTTCCGGCATATACACTTCACCTCCTGTTATATTCGCTATCTCTTGAAGTGCTTTGAGATTTATCGGCTTGCCTATATGCTCCTTTAAAGTTTTTCCCACATTTATTTTCATATTTAATTCAGAACTATTTTGTGGACAAGTAATCTTTAAGTCGTATACTCCACTTGCATCTGCCGTAAAACTACCTTTGTATACTCCCCACTCCCCCTTTCCTGCAATCATTGAAAATGAAAATTTCTTTTTGCCTTGACGGGCTTCAACCTTTACCTCCGCATTTTCAACAGGCTGATTTAAACGGTCATAAATACTGGCAAACAGAAAAACTGTATTACCGACCTCCGGAGTTTCCGGAACAGAAAAACAGCGTATTCCACTATTTTCTGCCAAATGTCTTTTATGAGCCATCCATCTTACCACCTGTCCCCAGTAGCGGTAATGATATTTATCTTCAACCCCTTTTCTCCATTTCCAGGCACTGTCTATCCCCATAAATAAAACATTCCCCTGCCCGTATGGACGAATTGCCACCAGTGGCATTCTTCCTGAACTGCTTCGAACTCCTGCATGTACAGCTAAAACTTCACTTCCCGGCGCAGCTTTCAAAACAGCCGCATTCCAAGTAAACCCTGGTAAATATTTCCAGATCATACTATTTCTTTCAGGTGAATCTGCAAGCATAAGAAGAAAATGCCCGCGCCCCAAACCGGTCAAATCCAAATGTGATGGAACATCATTTACAATCCCGTGTACTTTTTCAGGATCCGGAATAACAGGATTGAGCTGTTCAAGTTCAGTCCCAATCAGAGAAAGTTCTCTTCCACGATATCCCGGCAGAAAGACAAGACCAGTTCCAAGGTATTCAACAACTCCCGAAATATCGTGAAGATTTTCTTTTGTTAATTCTTTATCGCCAACTCCGACATCTCCAAGAAAAATTACATCATAAGATGAAAGAAGCTTTTTATCAGGAAACTGTTTCAGATACCCCTTACCTCCTCCTATTCCTATTTCAGGATGAAATAAAATTGAATTGACCGTTACGCCAGGGTCTCTTCTCAATGCATTCAGCAAATACCGGTATTCCCACCTTGGAAGTGAATCAACTACCAGAACTTTGATATTTTCTCTCTTAACATTTATCGAAAAAGAAAAAGCATTATTGTCCTTTATCACTTCTCCTGGCTGAACTGGTATTTCCATTGTTAAGTTATATACTCCAGTTTTTTTAGGATGCCAGAGAAGTGAATCCTGATATTTCTCTCTCGGAAGCACTGTAATCTTTTTAGAATTTTCACTGCCGTAATCAGAACGAAGTGTAATTACCGTATCAATCTGCTTATCCATTCTGTTCTCAATTTGGAAAGGAATAGAAATCTTTTCATTAACAAGACAAAAGGCAGGAACTTTTACCTTATTAAGAATAACATCAGGAAGATATTTAGGACTTCCGGTCGCCACTGGAAATACAGGAATTGAGTCTGCGCGTAACTTAGCTGACGCAGCAACAGGAGACCCGCCACTGTTCCAAGCCCCATCACTTAACAGAATTACAGCTCTCAGATTCTTATGCTGCTCTACCGACTGGCTTAATGCATTATTAATATCAGTCCCAAGCGGATCCAATTCACCTTCGTCTTTCAATGATACGGCAAAGCGTGTTACTGTAACTTTAAATCTTTTCTCAATAGGTGAATAAAACCTGCTCTCAAGCAGTGTCTTTACCCATTCAGACCTCTTTACGGTAATATCACCATCATCATTTACCAAAACTAAATCCTGCGTCTGCATACTTTTCGATACATCGGCTAAAATAACAACCTCAGGCTCATTACGCTTTGAAGTAACAGTAATAAGTTCAGGCTTTAAAAGTGAAAAAGCAATCATCGCTATAACCACAAGCCTGATCGTTTCCATCAGTATCACACGCCATTTTTTCAAATGCGAATATTTCAACTGCTTATAGGAAAAATAAAGAGCGGCAGCCATACCGACAGCAACCAGTATTAATATCGAAGGATCTGGATGTATGGATAGAGTCACTACAAATCCTCCTTTTTAGGCGTAAGCATAAATGATTCAACAATAAGAAAACAAAACGAGATTATAAGAAACCATCTCCAGATTTCCGCCTGAAGTGCTGAATCATTTTCAACCTTCTGGGAAAACAAATACACTTTCTTATCTTTCAGTAAATGAACAACCTTATCTCCACTTACAGTTAAACTCGAATCTGAAGACTGAGCCCTGTTTAAAACTATAAATTTATTATTATAAAAATAAATCCCTGCCCCTCCACTTCCAACAATATCTGACTCTTTACTTTCCTCTGAATAAACTTTCTGCAGCTCATTAGATTTTGAATTAAAACTCATCTTACCGCATTCCCCCGGAAGAATCTCTGAAAATCTTTCACTTCCATCCTGACGCATTCTTTTCAAAACCGGAACAAGTACTGGTCCTCCTCCCAAATTTGACCAGGAATCCAACGGCAATGTTGTACAAAAGTAGAGACACCCTTTACCTGAAAAATGTTTTTTATAAAAGAAAGGTCTCCCGTCAGAACACAATGAATATGATTTTATATCACCTGTTGATAAAAGTGCTCTTTTATTTATTTCTATCGATCCAAGAGGAAGTTGTGATCCGGAAACTGAATCTGCAAATATTCCATCTTCACGATCCCAAACTGTAACTCTCATCACATTGTCTGAAGAAAATTTATTGACATTGCCCCAAATAAATTTACTACCGCTATTAACTGAATTAATACCAGATGGGGGAAAAAATAAAGCTATACCACCTGAATTTAAAAATTTAAAGATTTTCTCTCCTGTTTCTCCAGAAGGAAATTCTCCTGCAGAAATATATAAAGCCGCTCCATTTAAAAGTGAACTTGTTATTTTTACTTCCGAATCAAGAATTTCCGCATTTGAACCATCTCCTACAGGAAAAGCCGCAGCAGTCAGCAATGCTGATAAATACGAATTATCTGCTTGAATAATAACTTTCCCTTTCAATGGTTCTCCATACGCAAAATAACAGGTATTATCATATAAATTAATATCATCAGGTATTTTTACCGCACCAAGTGCAATTTTATTATTTTCCGGCTTCGGCAGGCGTACGCGAACAAGCGAATTACCTCCATTGACCTTAACACTTTTCTGTGTATTTATATTATTAACCGAAAGTGTAAGAGGAATTTCAGAATCACCGGCTGCTGAATCCTGCATTATATTAAAAACTACTTCATAAATATTACCTTCTGCTTTAGTTGAGTAATTCAGTATTTTTCTGAAATCAACCGAACGATTATTTCTCGTGCCTGACTTTAAAGCAAGAACTTTTATAATAACAGGAACAGAAAGAGCTTTGATTTTTTCATTTACCTCCTCCCATTCTGGTGAATTCGGACTCCAGGACCCTCTGTTCATATCAGAAACACACCATATTTCCGTCAGACCACCGGGGTTCTTTAATAAATAATTTACTGCTTTTTTGAACATAAGTGGAAAATTCGCATCCCCCTGCGATACTGAAGTTGAAGGAAGAAATTTCAAAACATTCCAACCCGGCACAAATTCAGGATTTAAATTTAAACTGTCAATTACTATAACTTTCGCACCGGGTGCTGTTTTAATTCCGGCTTCACTTATCAAATCAACTCCCTTCTGCAATATATTTTCCCCACCTCCAACTCTGCACCCCATACCGGTACTACGATCCAGCAAAATAATTACAGAATCAGGCGTCCCGGCAAGTTTCCACCCTAACCACCCGCTCATCAACGGTCTGGAAATTGCAAGTATAAGCGCCGCAACTGCCAGCATTCTGAGAAAGAGTATCAGCCACTGCCTGATTTTTGCCATAGAAGTTGAACTCTTCGTTGCCTTCATTATAAACATAACTGCAGCCCAGGCAACCGATTTATATCTCAAGCGGTTGAGAAGATGTATAAGTATTGGAATTAAAAAAAGCGGTAAACCCAAAAGCAAGTATGGCTGAATAAATGACATATTAATAATATCCTTCCTGTTACTACCTTGCCCGTTCCAATAAAAAATTGGCTAAAGTTTTATCATACGATTCTTCGATAAACACTTTCCGGTAATCAACATGAAATTCTCTGCACCCCTGCTTCATCCTCTCCATATACGCATTAAATTCTTTTCTGTAATCATTCCTGATTAATGCAGGTTCGGTAACTATCGAATAATTTGTCTCCATACACATAAACCTGACAGCACGATCAAAATTAAGGTCAGTTTCCGCTTCAGACAGCAGATGAAAAACTGCTAAATCATGCTTGCGGTGCTTCATATGCTGAAAACAGTCAAGCAGTTCCTCAACTTCCGTAAAAAAATCAGAAAAAACAAGAATTAAAGCCCTGCGGTTAATCTTCTCCGCCAAATCATGCAGCACTTTCACGATTTTTGTTTCACCCGACGGTTTTAATGAACTTAAAACAGAAAAAATATTCCCCAAATGTTTTGCACTCCCCCTAGCCGGAATGTCAAAATTCAAACCGTCAGAAAAACATTGTAATCCCACAGTATCACTCTGCTGTACCAGAATCTGTGCTAAAACAGCTACTGACCTGACAGCATATTCCAACTTGGAAATCCCCCCGGACTCAAATCCCATCGAACCACTAGAGTCAATAACAAAATAACAACGCAAATTTGTGTCTGCTTCAAATTCTTTAATGTAAAAACGATCAGTTTTTGCATATACACGCCAGTCAATATTATTAACATCATCTCCAGGAACATATTTGCGGTACTGGGCAAATTCAACACTCGCACCGCGATGCGGACTCCTGTGCATCCCGGAAAAACTCCCTTCAACCAGTCCTCTCGCACACATAGGCAAGCGGGAAAGGCGCGCAAGAACCTCCGGATCAACTAAATTATTCTTATCTGATATATTCAATGACACCTGTTTACACCTGAGTTAGGATTTTAATTCATCCGTCAAACGCTTTACAACAGCCTCACTGTCAATCCCTTCTGTCTCAGCATGAAAACTTAGCAGAATCCTGTGAGTCAATACTGACGCTGCGACAGCTTCAACATCTTCTGCACCGACAAGATAATTACCATTCAATACAGCGTGAGCTTTAGCACCAAGTATTAAATACTGTACCGCTCGTGGACCCGCACCCCAAGTAACTAAATTCTTTAACCATTCAGGCGCTTCTTCTGAACCAGGACGAGTACTCCTAACTAATTTTACCACATATTCATATATATGATCAGGCACAGGTACTCTTCTGACCAAATTCTGATATTCAATTATCTTATCACCGTCTATTACTTTATTTAACTTAACCTTATTCCCACCAGTCGTAGTCCTTGCAATAGCAAGCTCCTCACTCGCAGAAGGATAATATACTTTTATAAAAAACATAAAACGGTCAAGCTGAGCTTCAGGTAACGGATATGTCCCCTCCTGCTCAATCGGATTCTGAGTCGCCAACACAAAAAATGGCTCGTCAAGCTTGAATGAATGACCCGATACAGTCACTTCATGCTCCTGCATCGCCTGAAGAAGTGCTGCTTGAGTTTTAGGTGGTGTTCGGTTAATCTCATCTGCAAGTACAATATTTGCAAAAACAGGTCCTTTTACAAACTCAAACGCTCTCTTCCCTGGCTGATCCGAATCCTGCAGAATTTCTGTGCCAGTAATGTCTGAAGGCATCAGATCAGGAGTAAATTGAATCCTGCTAAAATCCAAAGACATAAGCTCAGATAGAGAATGAATCATCAAAGTTTTTGCTAATCCCGGAACCCCCATTAAAAGAGCGTGTCCGCCTGATAAAATACATAGAAGCATTTTCTCTATCACATCACCCTGACCATGAATAACTTTTGCCATTTCTGTGCGTATTTTCAAATAAGTCTCATTTAATTCTTTTATGGCTGCAACATCACTGCTGCTTTCTTTTATATTCTCTGTCATACAATTCTCCAAATTTCTTTTCAAAAATTATTTTACATCTTTGAAAAATATACTTAAATAATAGGATTGCAAGTATATTTTTCACTACTTTCAATCTATGTTCAGGAAAGAAGAATAATTATATCCAAACTCTACAAATATTTTTTACCCAAAAAAGTTAAATTTAATTTAACAAATTATCTAATATATCATTGAAAATCACTGAATAAGGATTAAATTAATACTCAGATTAAAGATAAATAGTGAATTCTAATACAGAAAATTTACGCTGGAAAAATATATTAACAAACAAAAAATTACTCATAACCGACCAAATTCGTCTGATTATTACTGGTGTCGGTTTAATAATATTCAAGCGATCTGCCCATATACCGTTCTATAACGCTTGAAAAAATCTTAGGAAATTCTATAATGCCTGCTAAACAATTTAATTATATAAGCGGGATACTGCTGATAATAACAGCTTTTTTGATTCTCTTCGTCGAAAGCTGTGTTCAGGAATATGAAAATGATAAAACAGCAGTATTGCCAAAATTTAAAAGAAGTGCTCCAAAATTTAAACTTAAAAATGTCCGTAACGCTTCAGGTTTAACTTATAATCCGGATTCTAGTACTCTATTCCTCGTTCAGGACTCACCGGCTAAAATTATTGAGATAAATCAACAAGGTAAAATCCTACGCCGTATCGAAATTGAAGGTCTGAAAGATATTGAAGGTATATCTTACATCGGAAACAATCGGTTTGTAATTGCAGATGAAAACTCTGCTTCTGTTTATTTCATCTCAGTCAAACCTGATACTAAATATATCGCTAAAAAAGATATGGCAGCATTAAAACTTGATTTACCAAATAAACCAAAACACGGAATCTCCGGTGTGACTTATAATCCGCAGGATAAATCCCTCTTCATTATTACAGAAAAAAAACCGAAAAAAATTATTCAGGTATTTATCGGCAGTGAAAAACTAAATATCCCCTGGAATTTAGAAAATTCTGATATTAAAGATGCTGACGGAATATTCTTCGATCCGAATTCTCAACACATTTTTTTGCTAAGTAAAACTGCGGGTGCTGTCATCGAATATTCTCTGCATGGCAAAAAATTATCTCAGATTCAACTTAAAAAAGGAAACATTAATCTGAACCATACAATTAAAAAACCTGAAGGCATCACAATGAATACAAGTGGGACTAAATTGTATATCTGCGGAGAAAAAAATGATTTTTATATATTTTCTCTGCCTAAAATAAAAAGTCAGAATAAAAAATAAAATGCGTCTGTAATTGTATCATAAATTGATTGCATATTCTTTATAAATCACTACTTGAAAAGGATCAAAAGTAATTTATATGAGTTCCTCTCTTAAACTTATAAAAAAAATAAATGAAAGGGCCGTTGTTTTTGATGGAGCAATGGGAACTGAAATCTATAAACACGATTTCTTCGTAAACACTTCATTTGATGCTCTGAATATCAATGCTCCAGATGTCATTAAAGAAATTCATTCCTCATATATTGAGGCAGGCTCTGATATTATCACAACTAACACCTTCGCGGCCAACAGATCTGCTCTAATGAAATTCGGACTGGCTGATCAAACCGAAAAAATTAACAAGGCAGCTGTACAATTAGCAAAAGAGTGTACAGGAGATAAAGATGTTTTAGTTGCCGCGTCTATAGGACCAGTTGCTTCTACCGTCAGCTGCAGCAAAAATGAGGCAAAAATAGTTGATATAGTTACTGAACAACTTAATGCTCTGATCAGTGCTGAACCGGACTTGATTATTTTTGAAACTATTTCTAATATCAGAGATGCTTTTTCAGCAATGTCAGCACTACAGCAAATTAAACAGATTCCTGAATTTATTCTGAGCTTTTCTGTCGACAGAAACGGAAAAACAAAACACGGTGAAGATATTGAAATGCTAATCAGAACCTTAGATAAATTTGATATCTGTCCAACTGCTTTAGGACTAAACTGCAGTTCGGGTCCTGAGGGCCTAATTAAACCAACAGAAAAACTTCTCTCTCTCACAAAACTACCGGTTATTATCCAACCTAATGCTGGAATGCCGAAAGAAATTGACGGAAGAATGATTTATATGGCAAGCCCGGAATATCTAGCAACTTATGCACTAAAATTTATTAATATTGGAGTTAAAGGCGTTGGCGGATGCTGTGGCACAGGACCCGAACATATAAAAGAAATATCACGAATGATAAAAAAAATATCCTCTGCCGCTACGCGATCACCTGTTAAAGGACTCAAAAAAGAAGTTGTACTTAAAACACCTGTTCAACCTGAAAAACGCTCTAAATTCGCTTCAAAAATTGTATCAGGAAACTGGGTTACAACCATTGAAATTGTACCTCCTAAAGGTTTTGATCTTTCAAAAACTATTGAAAAAGCTATATTCTGTAGGAATGCTGGAATTGATGCTGTAAATATTCCTGACGGCCCCAGAGCCAGTTGCAGAATATCTCCTATTATCGCCGCACTGGAAATCCAGAATAAAGCAAAAATAGAAACAATTCTTCATTTCTGCTGCCGTGACAGAAACCTGATAGGAATGCAGGCTGACCTCTTAGGGTGTGCCGCTCTTGGAATTAACAATCTGCTCTTTATCACCGGAGACCCTCCTAAATTGGGGCATTTTCCGGATGCTTCAGCTGTTTTTGACGCTGATTCAATTGGAATGGTTCAAGTACAAAACAGATTAAACTGCGGTGTTGATCTTGGTGGAGACCCTATCAATGAAAAAACCAGAGCTTATATCGGCGTAGGAGCTGACCCGAATGCTATTGACTTTGAACGCGAAATTCACAGAACTGAAGAAAAGGTCAAAGCAGGAGCTGAATTCATCATAACTCAACCTGTTTTTGATATTAAACCTCTTATACATTTTCTCAAAACAATCAAACATTTAAAAATTCCTGTTATTGCGGGAATATGGCCTCTAGCGAGTTACAGAAATGCAGAATTTATGAAAAATGAAGTACCCGGAGTTGTCGTACCTGACGAAATTATGCGGCGGATGGCAAAAGCTGATACAAAAGAAGCTCAAAAAGCTGAAGGTATTGCCATTGCAGTTGAATCGATTAAAGAAATCAGGAATATAGTAAATGGAATACAAGTAAGCGCACCGTTCGGGAATGTCAATACTGCAGTTGAAGTAATAAAATCAACTTCATAACGCATTATGACTATTTTATTCAAAATTGACTCTAAAAAATTCGCATTGAATATATAATTTTTTAAAATTTTATAAAAAAAAAGGAATTTAAGTACTTACTGACACTAACGGAACTCGAATAAGATTTTTGCGTAATATGCAATAAAAAAATTATATGCATACTCCTCAAAGAATTATTCAAATCAATAGAATATCGGGGAATAATTCAGAGTGAAAAGATAAGGCACAAAAACTGAAATAATCAACTGTACAGACCGCGTAGAGAATAGAAAAACAAATACAAATTCACTCAAATTGCGAGGTATTTAAAAACATCTAATATCCTTATAATAAAACACTTAATAGCATTTCCCCTTCTAGTAATGCTTTTGGATTAATTATTTTTTCTAGAATGAATATTTAGTTTTGATAAACATATTCTTCAACTTTTCTCTATTTTCCTGACGATCTTGCAACAACATTGCATCCAACTGTTTCTCTATGCAATCCGCCTGTACCCCATATAGATTTATTGAATAATACAGATAAAAAAGGGAACGATTATTCAAAAAAATTAAAGCCTCATAATTCGGAGATATTCCTAAATTAAAGACCAAAACTTTCAGCCATTGCAATATGTCCGATTTCAGTCCAGTCAAAACCCAAAATTCCAGCACCTCTTTTATCTATTTCAACCGGATTTTCGGAAGCGATCAAAAGCCCCGGTGAAGGAGAACATTTCGGACCCCATAAATGTGCTTCAGCCATTCCTTCTACTGCATCAATAATAGAAAAATCAGGTCTCCGATAACGATTAAGTTCAAATATAGCTTTTTCAACATTACTGTGAAATGCTGATTTTTTCCAGGAACCGGCACAATAATGTTCCGGCGGAGCAACTCCTATCATATTTTTCATTGTTAAAGTAACGGTCGAAAGCGAGTGAGCTTTCAAAACCGGTATTGAAACAAGAAATGAGTCAATTACAATCTCAGGTAAATACATCTCCTTCCAATGACTGCAGGATGAATCAGTAAGCTTTCTTAACGGAGCATAATTCAGATCAATCAGCTCAATATTTTTATCAGCAGCCAGCTCTGAATATCCCAGACACTCAAAAACTTTTGGAGTATCATAATCAATCATCCCGCATCCCTCACCTATGATAACTGTTTTATCTGAACAATTATCTTTAATAAAATCGACAATCTCACTGACAAGCTCAACATGAGTTGTAATAGGAGGCGGATCTGTACTGACTAAATTTGGTTTAAGAAGAACAGATTGCGCAGACGACCTGTTAACCATCTCAGCAAAACCTGTCTTTTCTAACAGTTCAGAAACACTTTCTTTCCACGAGCTGAATTTAACTTCCGTTAACATAATTAACTCTTCTATTCGCCTTTATGAGTATTAATTGAAATCATTGTATTTCCGTCATCTTCATTTTTGGCAACAACGACAGAAAGAACCCTATCTCCTTTTTTAAACGAAAGAATTGTCTGCGGTCCCATTTCCATTGCACTCATACTTTCCCAACCGTTATCTGCAATATCCGATTTCAAAGCTGATGCAACCGTTTTAACATTGTCCTTACTGAACATAACAATAGAAAATCCTCCTGGAATCTGTAATGAAGTCTGAACTTCAGCTCCTTTATATATTGGAATATCTTCCGGAAAATCTTTTGGTATTGATGCCTGTTCACCTGTGGAAACTTTCATTGTCCCCTCATCTGTAGTTAATGTCATCTTGGCACCTTTTTCTGAAATATCAACATCTGCATCACCGCCTGTAGCAGCTTCAATCTGTTTTTCTGCAATTTTTTCTTCCGTACTTTTTTTCTTTCCGCACCCGAAGCTGACAAGAGTTCCGGCAATCATTAAACAAATTATAAGTCTACTCATTATTACCCTCCTAAAAAAATTTATATTTTTTTTTATTTGAAAATATTCTCCAGTTCACATCATAAAAAGTTCAAAAAACTCTTTTATTAATATAATTGTTATTTATATTTGTCAACTTCCGGAGTGTTAAAAAAATTAAACCAGGCACTTCTTCACAACAAATCTACCTGCTCAAACTTCAATTCTCTATCAGCTTCCTGGTTTAATATTGATTCTTCTGTAGAATTTTGTTGTAAATTATGTAATTCAAGTTCATCATTCCATTTACAGGCACCTAACTCAATAAGTTTATCGTTACCTGATGGTGTGTCTTTTGATGTTCTCACAAAAACAGGAATTGAATTATTCCGATTCAACTCTTCAACAGCACCACTCCAGGTTCCTCCTTTCTTATATTCAGCACTGACAACCAGTGCATAATCGGCCAACGCGTATATAAGTTTATTTCTTCCCATTGCACCTCCAACAGTAAATCGTGCATTAGGATGATAAGGAGATAGAAGCAGTAAACGCCCCTCGGCTACAGCACGCCTTGCATCGCGTTCAAGACTCTTTTTCAGAAGAGTGTCAGCCAAAACTCCAATAGCGACTCCACCTGCATTCAGACAAGCTTCCATAGCAGTTATGTCAATCCCCCTAGCTCCGCCTGAAACAACCGGCATCTTAGTATCTGCGCACATTTCTCCGATTTTCTGAGTAAAAAGGAGAGCAGTTTCGTCTATATTACGAGAGCCGACTACAGCAAGTCCACCACCACTTAAAAGAGAACGGTTTCCGACACCAAACAAGAGTGGAGGAGATTTCTCTTTTAGATGCTTCTTATATCGTATAGGATATTCTTTATCGCTTCTGCTTATTACCCAAATTCCATTACGCTGCCACTCCTCTACTGCAAAACCAAGCTGAACTCCTCTTCTGAGAAGATTCACAAGCCGTTGTCCGTCCAATCCTGAATTTTTTGATGCATGCTCAACATTTTTCTGCTCCAGTAAATCAGCAGGACGCAAATTCTCTTTCATCAGCCATTGTACAACCTTTGTATATTCTGTTAATGTCAAAGGTTTAACAGTACGCTCTTTAGAAAAAACTCCGCACAGCAGAATAATTGCTTTGGTATCTTCAGTTAAAAAATCATTCATCATCTCAATCCATTCTTGGAGAATTTAATGTTAAAGCCAGAGGATATACAGCGGAGCATCCGGCTTGACGAAGTAAAGCAGATGCAATCGTAAAAGTCCAGCGTGAATCAACCATATCATCAATCAGCAAACATTCACCTTTCCGGCACTCTGAAGTTATTTCAAATACACCATCAAGATTTTTTGCCTGCTGATAACTGTTTTCCATCTCCTTCTGATGTCTGTTTTTTATAACCTTTACCATACAGGGTATAAAAGGCAATTCCAATGCATCTGCGAGTTTGACAGCAAAATCCGGAACAAGTGCCGGATGATTAAGTGATGGAATACAAGTAACCCATTCAGGAAATGGACGCGGATTCCAAACCTTAAGCATATTCACACAGGCATAAACCAATTCATCAGCAAAGCAACCTGTTCCACATTTCCCATCAGCTACCATTTGTCCCCAACCCTCATCACGCCACAAACTTAATGCACGCCCCTCATCTGCCTGCAAATCCGAAGGAATATTACTTCCTTTAAAAGGAAAATGTGTAAACATATTGAAAGCAGGCCAGCGCTTCCTCGGCATAACAGTCTGATAACTCCTTTTTAGAAATATTCCCGCCTGATTTGCAAGCGTTTTGTCAATTTTTTCACTCAGAAGTAAACCAGGATTACAGTTTCTGCATTGCCCGCACTCCACCGGTTCAGGATCATCTAAAGCAGACTGAAGAAACCCCATCAAGCATCCTGAATGATGCATATATTCCTGCATTTGGGATTGTTCTGCTCTTCTGATTCCAATGATTGAATCTATGTGTTCCTGATCAATTCTATAAGAAAATGCAGAATGAGTAACCTGCCACTTGCTTTTTATTTTTATTACAGGTGAAGGAGAATCAACAGTCAGAAATTTTAAAGTCTTTTCAATCTGTTTTTTCCCCAAATTCAAAACTTTCTGAATTTCAGGAACAGATAACCCGTTATCAGCAGCATCTAATGCTGTAAGTATATCTGAAATATGCTTCTGTGGAGGAAAAGCCTGTTTTATAAAATAATCAGCAATTCGGTCGTCCTCCTCGCCACAGAGAAGAATTCCATAAGCTTCATCTACCGACCTGCCGGCTCTGCCTATCTGCTGATAATAATGCACAACAGAAGATGGTCGTTGAAAATGTATAACAAAACCTAGATCAGGTTTATCAAAACCCATTCCCAACGCAACAGTTGCCACTAAAACTTTAATATTATTTTTTAAAAGCTGCTGTTCAAGATATTCCTTGTATAAGGTACTTAATAACTTATTCCGCTTGTTCTCAGTCAAACAATTTAACTTATCCATTCCAATTTTGCCGAATTTACATAATTCCGGAATTAAGGCATCCTCAGGAATTACTCCGGAATGATAAGTTGAAGCTGAAATTTTGTTTTTCATCAACCACGCTGCAACGCGTTCAGCATCTGGTTTCGTAAGTGTGTAAATAATACCGCTCCCGGTAATTGCTGGTAAATTTTCGGCTAACCATGCAAAACGCCCCGCAGGACTTGGTATATTTATATTCTGAAGTTTCAGACTTTTTCGAACCAATGAACCTCTTTGAATAATCAGATTTTTACCCAACTGCAGTTTTATATCTTCAACAACACGGTTGTTTGCAGTTGCTGTAGTTGCAAGGACCGGAACATTTGAAGGAATTGCCTGAAGAATACGCACAATCCTTCGGTAATCTGGTCTGAAATCGTGTCCCCAATCTGAAATACAATGAGCTTCATCTATAACAAACAAGCCTATATTTTTAGCTATATATGAAAGAATATCCTGACGAAAACTCTCATTTGCCAGCCTTTCAGGCGAGATAAGCAGAATGTCTACTTCATTATCAAGCAGTTCCTGCTTAACAGATTTCCAATCTTCACTGTTAGTGCTGTTTATTGTCCTTGCGTTTATACCTATTCTTTCAGCAGATTCAACCTGATTCCGCATCAATGAAAGCAATGGTGAAATTAATAATGCAGGGCCTGCTCCATTCTCACGCATCAGTTTCACCGCAAGAAAATACACCATACTCTTTCCCCATCCAGTACGCTCAACAACCAGAATCCGTTTCTTTCCCAATATCTGTTCTATACTTTCCCACTGACCTGAACGAAACAATGCTGAATCGTTATTTAATGCTTTCCGTAAATATTTTAACCCTCTCTGATACATTCGATTCCTTTATTTGTCATGATTTACAAAATCACCTTAAAACTGTTGAATATACCATATTTTATCTGTTTTTCGACAACAATCTCCCAAATTCCTCTTTGATATTTTTAATAAAGGCCCTTTTCATATTAAACATCAATATAAACAAAAACATATTTTGTGGTTTTATTAGTTTTTGCACTTTTTTAATTTTTTCATTTGCAATTTCACATAAACTGCCATATAGTAACAATACAATGTTACTATTAACCACATATAACAATCTACAAAAAAGTAAGGATTTAAGACAATGAAGAGATATTTGATACTTTCTATTATTTACTGTTTTGCAATGGGCATATCTGCACTTGATATAAGCTTTCTTGAAAACTTTGCATTAAAAGATAAAGAAGAAACTCTCAAAGAGTTAATTCCGAACTCTGAAGAATATTATTACTTTAAGTGTATTTTTCTCCAGGAAGAAGGTAAATTTGAGGAAGTTGAAAAAATCCTGAAAAATTGGGGCAGCGAATATACAGGAGAAGAAAAGGGTAAATTATATAATGTAATAATGAATCGGCAGGCATTATTAAGTTACAGCAAAAATCCGGGAAAGACATATAAATATCTGAACAGGCACTATTTTTCTGAAGATAAAAAATTAAAATATGCAATTACCTCTGAGAGGATATCATCAATAAAAGAGAGCAGTTATATATTTTCAGAAAAGGAATTAGATCAACCCGGAATTATAGAAAAACTGACAGAGGAAGGATTAAGACAAATTCCACTTGAAAAAATATCACTTAAAAATGCAGAATTTTATCTTACTCACTCCACAATAGCCGATATTCCTAATGCATATAAACTAGTATTAAAATATCCGTATTGTCTAAAGCATCTATGGTGGAACCAATTGGATTTGTCTAATACCCAGATTAACAAGTGCCTGAAAGAAAACAGTTCGTTGATTAACTACAAAATTCTGGTAAAATCATACCTCAGAAATTTAAGATATAAATATGAAGATAAAATACAAAGCAATCCTGAAATCAAAGAGGAGTATATCAGAAAAGTATGGGATTTTGTAAAAAAATTAAATAATAAATTCAGACTTATAAAAGTAAATACTCTATATTTCATACTTAAATTCAATGCCACTCATAACAAATATGACAAACAGTTATTTCAGGAATTTTTAAAAGGCGATGAAGGAGATTATCTGGCAAATTCTGCCTCTTCGCATGAAAATCTTCTCAATGAGTTTATAAATAGCACTATCATAAATTCAAATTCTGAAATAAAAAAGTTAAAAAAGCACTATCTAATAAAATTTTATGATGAATCAAAAAATGAACTTGAATTTATTTCCTATTTTGACGTTGACTTTCTTTCAAAAATATACGCTGAATACAGAATTCAGAACGGAATAGAGAACAGTCAGGATTATTCAGATATATTCACCCAGAATGAGTATCTGGATTTAAAAAATAAAGTAACTCTGTCTTTTAGAGATAAGAACAAACGATATTATAAACCTGCAGAAGAAGTTAAATTAACACTTAATATAAAAAATATAGATAAGCTGTTTGTCAGAATATACAGAATAAATCAGGTAAATTATTATCAGATATATAAACAGGAAGTGCCTGTTGATATAGATATAACAGGTCTGGTACCTAAATTTGAAAAAGTTTACAAATATAATAATTCTCCATTCAGAATACATAAAGAGACATTTTCCTTTCCCGAATTAAATCAGCGGGGCGAATATTTAATAGAATTCATAGGAAATAATAAAATAAGCCGCGCACTCATCAGAAAAGGATATCTGAAATATTTTTACAAAATAACCGCAGGTGGATATATCTTCAATATTTTTAATGAAAAATCAGAACTTCTTAAAAAAGCATCTGTGTTTATAAACGGGATAAAGTACACTTCGGACAATAAAGGAAACATTCAGGTTCCTTTTGCCGAAAAAAAGAAAAATTATCAGGCAATTATACTTTTTGACGGAGAAACGGCTATGCTTAAAAATTTCAAATACCTGAAAGAGAAGTATAAACTGACAGCAGATTATATATATAATCGTGAGAATTTTTTAAAACAGAAAAAAGCAGCACTCATAATATCCCCATCTTTAAAAGTTTCAGATTCCAGTGCTCCATTATCACTGCTGAAAAATATTCAACTGGAAATTATATATAACTATACAGATGGAACAACAAGTACAGAAATTATTAAAGGAATAAAGTTTTATAAAAATAAAGATACTGTATGCAGATTTTATATTCCTGAACTTGTTACAAAAATAGAGTTAAAACTTAAAGCTGATATTGAAAATTTAACTCTAAAGAAAAAAGAGACATTATCCTGTTCAAAAATGATTATAATAAATCAAATTGAAAATGATACGATAAAACAAGTTTTTTTAAAAAGAAACGGAGACAAATATTTTGCCGAGCTGCGTTCCAAAGACGGAAATTTACTTCCTGATACAAATCTTGAAATTAGTCTTTACAATACGCTCTTAAAAAGATCTGCCCGTATAAATGCTCCGAAAAAGTTTTTCTGTAAAAGTGATTCAAAAGGAAGAGTTGATTTAGGCAGCTTAAAAAATATTTCAGTGTTAAAAGCAGAAATTAACGGGAAAATATATATCTTTCAGCTCAATAACAAAAGGGAATATATTAATTTGAAAGTTCAGGCAGGAAAACCATTCGCCATTGCTGTAAATTCGAGGATAAGCACACCACCCGATTATAAGGAATTATCATTTTTAAGCAATGATTTTACAAATATGATTGATCATATATCATATAATAACAGACAAATTCATATAGCTCCCCTGCCGGAGGGAGAATATTCACTAAAAATATTTAAAGATAATCTGAATATTAATATTACAGCATACAAAGGAATTGTTAAAAAAGGATTACTCCATAATGACGAATACATTACTGAACTTTCTGACACAACTCCTCTCCAGATTACAGATATAAGTGAAATAAAAGATAAATTAATTATAAAACTTGAAAATTATAATAAAAATACAAGAGTTCATATCATTCCAACTTATTTTGATTATTCGCAAAGTTTATATGAGAACTCTTATCAAAACAGCTATTTTCTTCAGACGGTAAAATGCAGAATACCAGAATCATTCTACCAGGCAGAACAGCCGCTTTCAGATGAATATAAATATATAATTAACCGTAAAAGCAGTAAAATATATCCTGGGAATATGCTTCAGCGCCCTCAATTTCTCTTAAACCCCTGCAGAAACAACAACTTCCCCACTTTAGCGGACATGCCTTCCTCATTCGGGGGAAGATCAGGAAACGGCAGAAGATCAGGACTTAAAAGGTATGGCGGCAGGGGAAGAGCAATGAAAATTTCCGGCAACGCAAACCATACTGTTGATTTTCTAGCTGATCAATCACCTGTTATAGCAAATCTTACTCCAGACAAAAACGGTGAAATTTCAGTCCCTCTTTCAAAATTTCTCGGACGACAAAATATTTATGTAGTTGCACTAAACTCCAATGAAAAAGCATCAATGAAATATGTACTTAAAAGCTCATCTGAAAAAATAAACTTGCGGGATCTACGGGCAAAAATATCTGATAAAGACATTATAGAATCTGCACCTATTGATACAGTAAAAGTAATAAGACCGGGAGAAAAATTTCTTATATCTGATTCAGAAACCGGTCAATTCAAATTATTTACATCTCTTAAAGATATTTTTGATTTTTATAATACAGTTCTCAAAAATAAAGAGTTTTCAAAATTTAAATTCTTAACTAACTGGAACAAATTGTCATTAAATGAAAAATTGAAAAAATATTCAAAGTATGCCTGTCACGAAGTAAACTATTTCATATATAAAAAAGATAAAAATTTCTTTAATAAATATATTGCACCTTACCTGCAAAATAAACTGCATAAAACATTTATAGATGATTACCTTCTCAATATTAATATGAATAAATACAAGCAGGTTTATTTTTATCACGAAAAACTTAATCTTTTTGAAAAAATTCTTCTAACAAAGAATAAAATGCGCTCTAAACTCATCTCCAATCTTAAATCTATATATAAAAAAGAATCAGCTTCAAAATCAGAATGGAACTATCTCTTTCTAACAGCATTAAGAACATTAAATTCAGAAATATCTGAAAACGATAATGATGAATCAGTCAAGTCTGAAAAATCAGACCGAAATATAAAAGTTAAAGTATTTAATACTCCAGAAGAACCAGTAGAACCTGAAGAAGAGGAAACAGAAGAAATTATTGAAATTTATGTAGTAGATGATGAAACTCAAATTGAAGAAGATATTCCAGAACAACTTACATATATTAATGATGATAATATAAGACTTTTAAGAAAAAAATTATCAGAAAAAGAGTTAAAAAACATTCAACCGGGTCCACCTAAAGTGTATGTTGAAAACAATTACTATAATTATATGGAT
>Ga0256913_10000072_pt1 | contig 42352 bp, 30 predicted proteins | sample Axial_MatmetaG_FD_185970 | JGI IMG/M metagenome (GOLD analysis project Ga0256913, IMG submission 185970) | Deep-sea worm associated microbial mat communities from Axial Seamount, Juan de Fuca Ridge, Pacific Ocean - Axial_Mat | ecosystem: Environmental > Aquatic > Marine > Oceanic > Microbial... | reverse complement strand
TTCATTGGAACTGCTGCCACGGCAATGGCAGGATTTACAATCTTGCCGAGCTATGTTGTAGGAGGTCTCGGACATATCGCCCCCAGCGATAAACTGAATATTGCAGGTGTCGGTATCGGTGGGATGGGGCACACAAATATTAACAATTGTGCACTCACCGAGAATATTGTTGCTCTTTGCGATGTTGACTGGAAATACTCTGCAGGCGTCTTTGAGCAGTATCCCAAAGCCAGAAAATATTACGACTGGCGGAAAATGTTTGACGAGATGGGTGATTCCATTGATGCAGTTGTTATTGCAACCCCCGACCATACGCATGCAATTGTGGCGGCGCATGCAATGACCCTCGGCAAGCATGTTTATGTTCAAAAACCTTTGACACATACTGTTTACGAATCAAGGTTGCTGGCAAAACTGGCAAAGAAGTATAAAGTGGCGACCCAGATGGGAAATCAGGGTAATTCCGGCGAAGGGATTCATCAGGTTGACGAGTGGATAAAGAGTGGTGTTATTGGCGATGTCCGCAAGGCTTATGCCTGGACAAACCGACCGATATGGCCGCAGGGAATGGAGCGTCCGGCTGAGACACCTCCGGTGCCGGAAACCTTAAAGTGGGATCTCTTTTTAGGCCCGGCTCCCGAAAGACCATACAATCCGGCTTACACTCCCTGGAACTGGCGCGGCTGGTGGGATTTCGGAACAGGTGCCCTCGGCGATATGGCTTGCCATATAATGGACCCCGTTTTTAAATCCCTCGATCTTATGTATCCCGACAGGGTTCAGGCAAGCTCAACGCAGGTTAATACTGAATCACCTCCTCACGCTGAAATAGTTCACTATAAATTTCCGAAGCGTGGAAAACTGCCGGAAGTTGAAGTGACATGGTATGACGGCGGTCTCCTTCCCGAACGTCCTGAAGAGCTGCCCGCCGGTGAAGTTCTTGGCAGAGACCCCAACGGAGGATGTATATTTGAAGGTGACAAGGGTAAGCTGATGTGCGGTGCTTATGGCAGAGACCCGATTCTCCTTCCTTATGATAAAATGGATGATTTTAAAAAGCCTGACCCGACAACACGACGCCCTGAAAAGGAAACAGGACTTAGTTGCTGGAAGGGTGCTCACGAACAGGACTGGATACGTGCTTGCAAAGAAAGTCCTGAGAGCAGGGTGGAAGCTTCTTCGAATTTCAGCTATTCCGGCCCCCTTAACGAAATGGTCGTAATGGGAGTTGTGGCTGTTAGATTGCAAGACCTTAACCGCGAGCTTATATGGAACGGCGAAAAAATGGAGTTTGAGAATATTTCCGATACAGATGAAATTAGGGTTGTAACTTCCGATAAATTTGAAGTTATAAACGGTCACCCGCACTTTGATACAAAGCACGATACGTTAAATGCACTGAATGCTGCCAAAGAGTATATCAAACATACCTATCGTGAGGGGTGGAATTTGCCGAAAATGCCAGGATAATATCCAGGATGAAAGACTCAAGACTGCAAGATATCAGATTTGAAATTTTGTAGATTTATATGCCCCGTCCTTTAGGGCGGGAATAATTGGAAAAAAAGAAGATAGTTTTGGCGGGATTTTTGAACCTGAGCTTGTCGAGGGACAAAAATCGTGACAAAACAAAGTCATTAAATCAATAGTTAAAATAGTATAATATTGTAAAGGCAAGCGATGACTTGTTTCAAAAAAAAGTAAAACTATGAAGAATGTTAAATTAATACCGGTAATTTTTCTTGCAATTGCTTTAATAGTCGGCTGTTCGCAGGGAAATAAAAAGCAAACTTCTGAAAAGAAGGATGCTAAAGAAGTTCAGCAACAAGAGCAGACTGCTCCAAACACATTAACTGCAGAAGAAAAGGCGGATGGCTGGGAGCTTTTGTTTGACGGAAAAACAACCAACGGTTGGCGAGGATACAATAAAGAGTCTTTCCCTGAAAAGGGCTGGGTTGTCGAAGACGGAACATTGCATGTTCTCGGCTCAGGTAAGGGTGAAGCCGGAGGTGGTGGCGATATCATTACCGAAAAAAAATACGGCAACTTTGAACTGGAACTGGAATGGAAAGTATCAGAAGGTGGTAACAGCGGTATTTTCTATCTCGTGCAGGAGAAACCGGGACAGGCAATATGGAAATCATCACCTGAAATGCAGATACTTGATAACGAGCGTCATCCCGATGCAAAACTCGGTAAAGACGGTAACCGGGCTGCCGGTTCGCTGTACGACCTGATTCCTGGAAAGTTTGAGGCTGTACATCCTGCAGGACAATGGAACAAGGTGAAGATAATGGTTTATAAAGGTACTGTTGTCCACTGGATGAACGGGGAAAAGATACTCGAATATCATCTCTGGACCGATGACTGGAAAAATATGGTGAAAAACAGTAAATTTAAAGATTATCCCGATTTTATGAACCCTGCTTCCGAAGGATATATCGGACTTCAGGATCATGGCGATGATGTCTGGTTCAGGAATATTAAAATTAAGGAGTTGTAGACGAACGATGCGACAAGTGTCCACAATGCGACAAGTGTCCACAATACGACAAGCGTCCACAATGCGACAAGCGTCCACAATGCGACAAGCGTCCACGCTTGTCGTTGTTAAGGAATTAGTAACTACAAGTAAATATACAGCTTGCCACGCTGAAAGTGTAAATTGACGATTTGGAAGGGCGTTACCCCGGTGCTGTTCACTTGCAAATCAAACACTGAAAAAAGGCATATAAAGGATAGTTTATTTACATACGAAAAGGAACTGGTGTTAGCAGAAGTGGGGGCACAATTCCAATCGGAAGGTGGAATCAAAATTACAAGCTATCACTTACGGAAGAAGTTGGGTTTGGCAAATGATGATAAGCTCTAAACTTTTTTAATGCAGATTTAAATTCTCTGGCGTCTTATACTAAACTATACTTCCAACCACCCTATTTCTTAATCATTGAGTTCAGCTGATTTCACGAATTTCCACTTTACGCTTAATTCGATGATAAATTAATTATTAATGAGTTTATTTATATTGATTTTTCATTATTAATTGAGTATTTATGTTTACAAACGTTTACCATTATAAAAAGCAAAGCCCAATTCGACAGCTATTAAATGCTGATATATCGGACATTACAAAAATGTGACTTTTTGAAACCAGCCATGAAACTTTTAGGCTACCTAAAATATTTGGAAATGATTCAATGTAAAATTATTTTTGCAGCACAGTTCAAAATATAATATTGACTTAAAATAAATAGATTATGAAAAAGAGTTACATTATCATCATTGCTATTTGCCTCATGAGATTAGGCATAACAGCACAACCTGTTATTACACATAACGGAAATGCGCCTCAAATAGGCGATATTTACAATCAATCGGGTGCAAACGGCAACTTTGACCCCGGGCCGAACGGAGCTGGCCAAAATTGGGATTTCTCAGACATCACGCCAACATTATCCCTGTCAGGAACGACAGTTACTCCTGCATCAACACCTTTTAGCGGAGATTTTCCCGAGTCAAACATTGCATTCCACTATACGGGCTCAGGAGATTACGAATCATACAGTTATGCCGAAATAAATACAACGGAGATGCTAAATGACGGCATAGGCATGGAGCCGGGTACAGCTAATGAATTTATTATCCATTATACTGATGCCGTTAAGATTATGCAATATCCTTTTGCGTTCAACGATTCTTATACAGACACCTATTTTACATCCTACAGTGTTTACGGAGATATGCTGACCCATGAATATGGCAATATCATAGTAACGGCAGATGCCTGGGGAAGCGTAAGCACACCGGCTGCAACATATACCAGTACATTAAGGGTTAAATCTGAACGCACCTATACGGATTCGGTATGGGTGAGCGGGAACTTTCTTTCTGCAAGCACTCATACCCAAACCGACTACGAATGGTTTACCGCAACATCGCATACCCCTGTTCTCAGTATTTCCGTCAGAGAAGATGGCACATCGGCAATCTATAGCACAAGTGCCGTTGGTATTGAAGAAGAAAACCTGCTCCAATCACAGATAAGTTTATATCCCAACCCTGCCACCGACAGGATAAATATTAAACTCCCAAAAGGAAGTACAGGACATACGGATATTTCTATTTACGACCTTACGGGAAAACAAATAATGTATCTGAAAAAAATCGGGAACAATCTGTTCTCGGCCAACATCAGCTCCCTCGTCCCGGGCGAGTATGTTATACGGATGAATAGCAGTACTAAAAACTTTATAACAAAGAGATTCATCAAAGCCTCATTAAAATAAAAGTTACTACTCAGCAGATATATATTTTAACATTGGAATAGAACAACGCAAAAAGTTCGCGAAGACCCCTTTTAGGTTTACCCCACGCAAAGTTCCGGTCAACCAGTAAGTTCCTTATAATCTAAATCGCTTTCAGCAGATTAGCCATTTCAATTGCTGTCATTGACGCATCAAAGCCTTTGTTTCCAGATTTTGTTCCGGCACGTTCTATTGCCTGTTCAATATTTTCAGTAGTAAGAACTCCGAAAACGACAGGAACTTCGGTTTGAAGCATTACGTTAGCTATTCCTTTTGAGACTTCGTTCGAGACGTAGTCGAAGTGTGGTGTTGCACCACGTATGACTGCTCCGAGGCATATTATTGCGTCGTAATCACCTGTTTGTGCCATCTTCTTTGCTATCAGAGGCATCTCAAACGAACCGGGCGACCAGGCAACATCAATATCCTCTTCATCCACATTATGCCGTTTCAAAGCATCCATTGCTCCTCCTAGAAGTTTACTGCTTATAAATTCATTGAATCTACCAACAATAATCCCGAATTTTAATTTACTTCCGTCTAATTGACCTTCGAATGTTTTCATATATAAAATTTTATAAAATATTAATATTTTGTCTGTTTGGTTTTGTCACAATTGAGGGCTACACACCCACAATTGCACCAAAACCATCTATTATTTATATTATCTTACAACTGGCTTACGCACGTGTCTGCCACCGTTATGCCCCGATTGAGCTCCTCCAGTTTGATTTGCACTTAAAAAGCCTTTATCTGTAAATATGTGGCTTTCAGTAGTTTTCTGAGACTGAGAGCATTAATCAAATTTCAAGCAGATGTCCCATTTTTATCTTTTTTGTTTCAAGGTAAAAGTGGTTCACATCATTATGACAAATCTCAATCGGGATGCGTTCAACCACCTTTAGCCCAAAACCGTAAATACCCGATATTTTTTTCGGATTGTTTGTCATAAGACGCAGTTCTTTAATACCAAGCTCTGCAAGTATTTCAGCACCAATTCCATAATCGCGAAGGTCAGCCGGAAATCCAAGTGCTTCATTTGCTTCGACGGTATCCATACCTTCATCCTGCAGATGATAAGCTTTCAACTTATTAAGCAAACCTATTCCGCGTCCTTCCTGTCGCATATAAAGCAAAACGCCTCTTCCCTCCTCTCCTATCTTGCGCAGTGCCTCGTGAAGCTGGTCGCCACAATCGCACCGTAAAGAGCCAAAGACATCGCCAGTGAGGCACTCCGAATGAACTCTTACCAAAACAGGTTTCTCATCAGCCACATTCCCCATTACCAACGCAAGATGCTCTTCACCTGATATCTTATCCATAAAACCGATAGCTGTATAGGTTCCGAACTTTGTCGGCAACTTCACCTCCGACACGCGCTCAACAAATTTTTCGTGCCTTCTGCGATAATCAATCAGATCGGCAATGGTAATCATTTTCAGTTTATGTTTATCAATATACTTCATCAGCTCAGGGACACGTGCCATTGAACCGTCGTCATTCATTATTTCGCATATCACTCCGGCAGGATATAATCCGGCAAGCTTGGCAAGGTCAACTGCTGCTTCTGTATGGCCTGCTCTTACAAGCACTCCTCCCCTTTTATATTCGAGAGGAAAAACATGACCTGGCCGGTTAAAGTCAGACGGAACCGAACCTTGGTCAAGAACCTTTGTTATTGTCATAGCTCTTTCCTGTGCAGAAATACCCGTTGCCGTTTCCGCAGCATCAATCGAAACCGTAAAAGCGGTTTTATGAGTATCGCTGTTTTCGCTAACCATCATTCCTATGTTCAGTTCTGAAAGCCTTTTTTTAACAATGGGCATACATATCAGGCCTCCTCCAAACTTAGCCATAAAGTTTATTGCTTCGGGAGTGACTTTTTCTGCAGCCATAATAAGGTCTCCCTCATTTTCCCGACGCTCGTCATCAACCACAACGACCATCTTTCCAAGACGGATATCAGTTAATGCTTCTTCTATTGTGTTGAATTTGTTCATTATTTATTATTTTACAAAAAACCATTTTCTTTTAAGAAGGCTTCATCAATCTTTGATTCTGTTTTTTCCCCTTTAACTTTAACAATAAAATTCTCAACATATTTACCAATCATATCGCATTCAATGTTTACTTTTTCGCCCTGATGTTTTTTCAAAAGTGTTGTTTCTGAAGATGTATGCGGAATAATACCAACCGTAAAAGAGTTTTCAGTTATCCCGGCAACCGTAAGACTAATACCATCAATTGCAACCGAGCCTTTAAGAATAATATATTTCAGTATTGATTTCTCCGCCTCAATTATAATTATAGTTGCAATATCTTCCCGCCTAAAATCTTTTATTAAACCTGTTCCATCGACATGACCGCTTACAAAATGTCCGCCAAGCCTGTCGCCGAGTTTCAACGCTCTCTCAAGGTTAACTGCGGCTCCAACTAAAAGGTCACCAAGATTTGTATGTCGCATTGTTTCGGCCATAACATCAACTGTAAATGCATCACCGGAAAAACGGATTACTGTCAGGCAAACTCCGTTAACAGAGATACTGTAACCGACATGTAAGTCCTTGAGCATCTTTGAAGCTGATATTTGTATCGCCACCGAATTTCTTCCCGGCATCAACGATTTAACCATTCCTGTTTCTTCAATTAATCCTGTGAACATAATCTATATATGACTCAATTAAAATATCTTCTCCTATTCTATCAACTCTGTCAATCTTCAATTGAACAGCATCAGCAATTTCATTCACTCCCTCTCCCGTAACCGGAGTTGGCGACACACTACCACCAATAATTTTAGGTGCAATAAATGATAGCATTTTATCAATAACACCCTCATATAAAGCCGAAAAGTTCAATGTACCACCTCCCTCAATTAAAACACTGTCAATTCCTCTTCTAAAGAGTTCTGTCATCAGAAAATTCAAATCCACTTTTCCATTTTTTGAAGGGCAAATTATAACTTCATTTCCCATATTCTCAATTTCTGTAATTATATCACCCGAAGCTTGAACCGTGGCAGCTACAATTGTTCTTATATTATCATTTAAAACCTTTGAGCTCAGAGGTATTCGGCCCTTACTGTCTGCAATAATTCTCACCGGATGCCTTTTACTTTTATACGAAGACCTGTCGGTCAGTAACGGGTTGTCGGTAATAATCGTATTCACACCAATCATAATCCCGTCGTATAAATGTCTCAATTCGTGAACATAACTGCGGGATTTTTCACCCGATATCCATTTTGAATCACCGGTTTTCGTTGCTATCCTGCCGTCAAGTGTCATAGCCGTTTTTAAAACACAAAATGGCTTCTTCGCTGATATATTTTTCAGGTAGATTTCATTTACTTTTTTTATTTCATCTTCAAGAAGAGCTACTTCAACTTCTATTCCCGCATTTTTCAGTTTCTCAATTCCCTTTCCATTCACAAGTGGATTGGGATCTGCCATACCTATCACAACTTTTGAGAAGCCTTCGCAAATGATTCTGTCGGCACAGGGAGGTGTTTTGCCATAATGAGAGCAAGGTTCGAGTGTAACATACATTGTTGCCCCTTCAACTGACTCCTTAGCACTGGTTATAGCATTGATCTCAGCATGTGGTCCTCCGAACTTTTCGTGATAGCCTTCGCCAATAATCTTACCTGATTTCACAATAACGGCACCCACTAACGGATTTGGACGTGCATCATACTTCCCATAACGTGACAGGTCAATCGCCCTTTCCATAAACCTCACATTTGTCCGATTCGCATCCATTATAATTACTTTTTCTGTCTAGGGCAATAAAAAAGCCCCGGTAATGAATATCGCCAGGGCAAAAAAAAAATTATGAAAACACAAACACTTTTTCATAATTTAATCTCTTCTTCCATCCGGACTATCACCGTCGGTAACGGAATTTCACCGTATCAGTCCCTAAATTTACGGGAGTCGCGGACTATCACCGCCGGTAGGGAGTTACACCCTGCCCTGAAGAAATTTAAAATTACAAATTCAATATTTCGGTTACAAAATTACAGTTTAAAATATAATAAGCAAATTATATATATAAAAAAATGAGTAGCTGTAGAATCAACCTGTAAAAACCTATATTGATCTGTTCAGCAGAAAACAATTTACCTCCGCCGTTTTATCTTGGTAAGGTAAAATGAAATTGAGTACCTTTTCCTTCTTTACTGTTTACCCAAATCTTTCCACCGTTCTTTTCGACAAACTCTTTGCAGAGAATAAGTCCAAGTCCGGTACCTTTTTCGTTTGCAGTTCCTTTTGTCTGTATCTTATGATCAATGGTAAACAGTTTGTCAAGATTAGCATTTGGTATTCCAACGCCGGTGTCACTAACCATTATCTCAATTTTCTTTTTCTCCTGAACCAAAGAGACTTCTACTTCTCCATTCTCAGGAGTAAACTTTATTGCGTTGGAAATAAGATTTAGCAAAACCGTAGATATCATATTTTTATCAACAAACGCAGTTGTACCTCTTTGGATATTATCTATAACATTGATTTTTTTATTTTCAGCATTTGTTTTCAGCAATTTAATTGTTTTTGACACTAAAGATTTAAGGTCCAGCACTTCTTTATTGATTTCCTGTTTGCCTGTTTGAGACCTTGACCAGTCGAGAAGATTCTGCAATAATGAAAAAGTATTTTCAGACGATTCTTTTATTTGTTGAATGAATTCCTTTCTTTCCGTTTCCGTAAAAAGGTCATATTCTTCAATTAGCAAACCTGTTAAAACAATAAGAGAATTAAACGGAGTTCTAAGATCGTGTGCAACAATAGAGAAAAACTTATCTTTTGTTGAGTTAACTTCCTTTAGTTCTGCATTAAGCTTTTGGACGTTGTTCCTCTGATCATCAATCTCTTTATTTTTCAGAGATAGCTGAATATTTAATTTCTTATTTTGCTGATACCTGGATCTGTAAATAATTATAAAAACTAATGCAGTAACCAATACGAACAAGGATAATCCGATACCAAACCATTGGTAATTAATCTGTGCTTTATGAAGTTGCTCGCTATGCCGCAATCGCTCATTTTCCTTTTCTTTTTTCTCAAGTTGATATTTAGCCTGCAACTCAGCTATAGCCTTGTTCTTCTCAACAGAATGAATTTTCCGCTGAATTTCAACATAAAACCTGTAATAATCTAAAGACTTTTTATAATAGCCCATATCATAATATACCAATGATAATCCTTCGTAACCCTTGCTAATCTGATGCATAAAATTAATATCTCTGGCTATTCCAAGTCCTTTTTTTAAATAATTAATCGACTTATCATCATCTCCCAGTTTATGATATATTTTACCAAGTTCAATGTAGGTAATCGCCAACCTCTTTTTGTCACCTATCTCTATTTTCATCTTAAGTGAGAGCAATTGATATTCAAGAGCAGTCTGATATTCTCCTTTTGCATAGTATGCTTCTCCTATGTTGCTTAAGGTGATAGATTCCAATTTCTTATTATCAATCTCATCGCCAATTGTTTGAGCCTTAATATAATACTCCAGTGCCTTATCATATTCATCACGATGAAGATAAATATCACCAACATGTAGATTCATATTAACAATATCATAAAGACTTCCAACCTCTTCAAAGGTTTTTAGGCTTTGAGTAAAATACTTTAAGGCATTACTATAATCACCAATATCCTGATATAAAGTTCCTATTGTGTTATAACAATTAGCGACACCTTTTGAATCACCAATTTCCTCGCAAAACTTAAGGGCTTCCTGAACAGAGGTTAAAGCATCATCATATTCACCCCAGTGCCCTTGTATTGCAGATATTCCTCTAAGAGTTCTTGATACACCCTCAAAATACTGATGCTCCTTAAAAATATCAAGTGCCTCGTCATAAAATTTCTTCGCTACAATATAGTTACTCCAATGATAATAACTTAGGCCGATCTTCCTCAGTGTTTCAGCCGCACTAATATCATCTTTATTTGTTTTGTATATTTTCAAAAGCCTTTGATAGTATTCTATAGACTTTTTATAATTATCCTGATAGAAAAAAGCGGTACCCAGCATGTCAAGAGGCATTTTGACGAGATCGGAGTCATTATTTTTCTCAGCCATTTTTAATGCTCTAATTGCATACTCGACACTTTTATCATTTGAGATATTAAGATAGAGGTGAGAAAGCGAATCACAAATAATAATCTTATCCAACTGAGATAAGTTTGTTTCAAGAGAATTATAGATTATGTTTTCAAGATTATCAATTCTCTTTAATTTCTCTGACCGTACCTCACCTTGCAATCCGGCATAGACAGAAAAAAGTAACAAAAAAAATATCAGATTTAAAAATATTCGTTTACTAACCATATAAACCTCATAAAATAATCATTTCTTCTAACGAAAAATATCTAAAATAGTTATATCTAAAAACAAAAAAGGCACATCCTCAGTGAATGTACCTTTTCCTGATTTTAATAGCAGATTACTATAATCCAAGTTTCTTCTTTATACTTTTGGGTACTGCATCTTTATGTACCATAATATCAATTGTTTTCAATCTCACGAATGCTTCGGAAGCATAAAAATAGCCATCATAAATTTGACCTTCTGTTCCCCATGAATTTTTTACCTTATAGAATTTATTTCCATCCTGATCTTTTGCAATCCCGACAATATGCATTCCATGGTCATCAGTGGTTTCATAATCATCAAAACCTTCCTGACGTAATTCGGGAGTTATCTTTTTTTCTTTAACCGGTCCGTCAAATTTGTAAAGAGCTGCCTGACGTTCTCTGGTAGTTAATTTTTCCCATTTTTCCTTTTCTGTTCCACTCATATCATTCACATCCTCATCAGGAACAATTGCAACACCCTTTTTCCAAGAGAATCCTTTTTCGCTAACATCAGCACCCCAGGCAACAGTATATCCATTATCAATTGCATTATCTATAACATTCATCAGCTCATCAAGTTGCACATTATAAATCCTGTCCATCATCCAGTTATCCGGTACTTCAAGAATAAACTTCTCATAGAAAGGATGATGCAAATATGAACCTATTTCAACATAATCTTCACCTTTAAGACCAAGTTCTTGTGCAAATGATTTCGGAGTATATTCAGCTCCATTATAAACAAAAGTGTCGGGATATGCACCAAGATAGGCATTTAAAATTCCTTCAAACCCCTGCAACCATACCGGAGTCAGTTTTCTGTTTTTATTTTTAATTATCTGATCAATATATGCTTTTGCTACAGCATCAAGCTCGCCATGAACAGGACCTTTTTCCCCAATAGTATTTCCATTATACACTTCTTCAGGTACCATTCCATAATTTTCCATAACATAAAGTACGTCATGAAAGGCACCTCCTCCGCCAAAATTTATACTTCCATGAAAACGAACATATTTCTTTGCCTTATCTTTATAGGTATTCCACACATTGAACATTTCTGAAAGATCGTATTCACCTTTTCCCATCCTTAAAAGTTCAGCTTCGAGAAATGAAATTGAAGAATAACTCCAACAAGTACCTGAGCGATACTGGTTCTTAACCGAAGTAACGGGTAACTCTTTCACAATTGTAAACTCATAGCCCTTTTTCTTAATCGTATCATTCTGTGATACAACATTTAACGATAACAGCATAAACATTAATAGTGTTATGCCTAATACGGTTTTTTTCATTTGTCAATTTTTTATATTTATATTTTCTAAACTTTCATTAACCTGACATACGCCGTCAATGATTGGTTGCATATTATACAAATCAAAGATATCAGAAGTTTGGTTTTAAAGCATATCTATTATAAAAGTCTTCGACAACCTGTACTGCTTCTTCAGCAGTATCCACCAAATTAAAGATATCCAAATCTTTCGGGGAAATTTTTCCTTCGTTCAACATTCTTTCTTTAATCCAATCAACCAGACCGCCCCAGTATTTTTTTGAGACTAGAACAATTGGGAAACTTACCATCTTATGCGTCTGAATAAGAGTGATCGCCTCGAAAAGTTCATCCATAGTACCAAAGCCTCCGGGGAGTACGATGTAGCCCTGCGAATATTTCATAAACATAACCTTACGGACGAAAAAATAATTGAAGTCTATAAATTTATCCGTGTCAATAAACGGATTAGGCTTTTGCTCAAAAGGAAGGTCAATATTTAATCCTACCGATTTACCACCTGCAAAATGAGTACCCTTATTAGCAGCTTCCATAATTCCCAGCCCACCGCCAGTAATCACCCCAAAACCTTTTTTTGTAATAAGATATGCAATTTCTTCCGCAAGTTTGTAATGCGTAGTTTCAGGCTTGCATCTCGCCGATCCGAATATTGAAACACAAGGTCCTATTCTTGACAATGTCTCGAATCCGTCAACAAGTTCAGACATCATCTTGAATACAGCCCACGAATCATTTGTTTTTATCTCGTTCCAGTTTTTCTCTTTAATAGCTTCGCTGATACGCTCCTCTTCTCTTAATTCATCAATCATCTTAATTTTTTTTTAAAATAGAGCGCAAATGTAACAATTTATTACTTTTGTCAATCAAATTTAAGACGAGAGAACTAAGTTATTAAGAAAATAAATATGGGTAGCACATTCGCAGAAAAGATTTTCAATGCACAAACAGGCAGCATAGTTTTCAAAAAGCCGGATATAATTTTATCACACGATAACACGGCAAGTATTTTCAATACTTTCAGAAAGATGGGAGGCGAAAAAGTGAAATTCCCCGAACAACTTCTTATTGTTTTGGATCACAATGCACCTCCCACAAGCGCAAAACTTGCAAACCAATATCAGTCGATACGTGATATTGTTAAGAAACAAGGTATTGCAAAATTTCATGATGCGGGAAAAGGTATTTGCCACCAAATAATGGCTGATTATGCCAAACCGGGAATGCTAATTGTCGGTAGCGACAGTCACACCTGTACTGCAGGAGCCTTTAATGCTTTTGCAGCAGGTATTGACAGGACTGAAGCAGCAGGACTTTGGAGACAAGGTGAGACTTGGTTCAGAGTACCTGAAACAATTAAAATTACTTTGCACGGGAAATTACCGGAAGGTATCTTTGCAAAAGATCTTTCTTTGTGGATAATCGGAATGATAGGCTCAAGCGGAGCTGATTATATGTCGATTGAATACCACGGTGAAGGTATTAAAACCCTGAATATCTCCCAAAGGATGACAATCGCAAATCTGGCTTCGGAAATGGGAGCTAAAAATGCCGTATTCCCACCTGACGAGGTACTTGAAGAATACCTTGGTGAAAAAGCAAACGGTGTTTGGGCTGATGAAGATGCAAAATATGCAAGGGAAATAGAGATTAATCTTAATGATTTGTTCCCTGTTGTTGCAGCTCCTCACCATGTTGATAATGTTAAAGCTCTTTCAGAGGTCAAAGGAATAATGATTCAGGAGGCAATGGTAGGTACTTGTACCAACGGCCGGCTCGAAGACCTTCAGCAGGCAGCCGAAGTTCTGAAAGGAAGAAAAGTGCATCCCGATGTACAGATGATTATTGTGCCGGCCTCTCAAAAGATTTACCTTGAGGCAATGGATAAAGGAATCATTAAAACTTTACTTGAAGCAGGTGCCAATGTCCTTTCCAGTTCTTGCGGGCCTTGCCTTGGAACGGGCCAGGGAATTCCTGCTGATGGATATACTGTTATTTCGACTGCCAATAGGAATTTCAAAGGACGTATGGGAAATAAAAATGCCAGCATTTACCTTGCATCACCGGCTGTTGTTGCCTGGTCGGCCGTGAAAGGTAAAATAACCGATCCCCGGAAAACAGATGCCAACGAACACTTTCCGTACAAGATTGAGGAGTCCAATACTGTTGAAATAGCACAAAGTGATGACAGATACGCCAACGGAATCTGGAATTATGCCGATGCTGATAACCTAAATACAGACCAGATGTTTGCCGGAAATCTTACTTATTCGGTACTGAGTTCCGAGCCGGAAAAAATAATACCGTACCTTTTCAAAGGTTTTGACGAAAGTTTTTCTGACAGAGTCGGAAAAGGTAACATCATTATTGCCGGTGCCAATTTCGGTTGCGGTAGTTCACGAGAGCACCCTGCAGTCGGCTTGTCTTATGTCGGTGTAAAAGCTGTAATTTGCAAATCGGTAAATCGTATTTTCTTCCGTTCTTCAGTTAATCAGGGGCTTCCAATAATACTCTTGCCTGAGGCTGTTGATGCTTACAAGCAAGGTGACAAGGTTGATATTGACCTGGCAAAAGGTATTGTAAAGGTTGAAGATAAAAAATTCAAGTTTACCCCTTTACCTGAAAAACTGATGAAAATATTTGATGCCCGGGGATTGGTAAATTACATTAAAACAAACGGTTAATCCCCGCATTTCGCTTTGCTAATACGGGGATATCCCTCAGGGATAATAGTTTTAAAGAAAGCCAGCTAAAGGCTACATAATAATTTAAAAAAAACATTATGATACGAAAATTACTCATTATTATTTTTGCCGTTTTTATTTATCATCCTGACACTAACGGATGTACAATTGTAGCTGTTGGCAAAAAAGCTTCTACCGACGGTTCGGTTATTATTTCCCATACGGATGCGGGTGAAGATTCACGCATATTTGTGGTCCCGGCTCAACAATTCAAAAAAGGCGATTCGGTTGCCGTATATTGGGGAATACAGGATGCTTCACTACCATTGCACGACGACGGAGTTATCCTCGGTTATATTCCACAGGTTGAAAAAACATACAAATATTTTCAATCAGCCTATTCCCATGTAAATGAATTCCAGCTCGGAATCGGTGAAAGCACAACGGTACAACGCCCGGAGCTTGTATGCACACGCGAAAACGGCAAGCAGATAATGACCATCGAACAAGCACAGATTTTCGCTTTGCAGCGTTATAAAACAGCAAGAGAGGCTGTCAAATTCATAGGTAATCTGATGACGGAATACGGCTTCCTGCCTTCGAGCGGTGACGGTTCCGAAACACTTGCTATTGCCGACACAAAAGAGATATGGATACTTGAAATTTTCGGTGTCGGCCCGGGGTGGACTCCCGAAAGCGGCAAACCCGGAGCGATATGGGCTGCTCAGAAACTGCCTGATGATGAGGCGACAATGATACCGAACTGGAGCATTATCAAGCAAATAAATGTGAAGGATAAAGATAATTTTATGGTATCGGAAAACTACAAGCAGGAAGCTATTGACCGCGGCTGGTACGATCCGTCATCAGGCAAGCCGTTTATATGGCAGGATGCATATACACCGCTAACCGAAGAGTTTGCAACGGGCAGGTTCTGGCTCTTTTTTCAAACCTTCGCACCAAATTACCGTGAATGGCCCGACCGCTTTCTACACGGGGACTATTACAAAGGTTTAAATCAATATTTTCAGACTGTTGAACCTTTATCAATCTATCCTTTCTCGGTTAAACCGGAGAAAAAAATGTCGGTTCGTGATATTATTTCATTCCAAAGATCAACATTTGAAGGAACAATATATGATATGGCTTCAGAGCCTCAATGGCTTGTCCCTGACGGCAAAGGCGGTTGTGAAATAAGTCCTTTGGCAACGCCGTTTCCGGGAAGTGACCTGCGTAAACTGCTAAAACTGACCTATCGCCGGCCTGTTGCCAGGCATCGCGGGCATTATGGAATGATACTCCAGCTTCGTGACTGGCTGCCGGATGAAATCGGCGGGGTTTACTGGGTTTTCTTAGATAATCCATACTTCAGTCCCTATGTACCTATTTATACCGGAAATTTATCCGTTGCCGAATGCTACAAAACATATAACCCTGATAAATATGAGGAGAAATCCGCACGTTGGGCAATTGATTTCGTTGACAATCTGGCTAATCTAAAGTTTCAGAATATTGCAGAAGATGTAAGGGCTGTAAGAACTCCGTTTGAAGACAAAATGTTTAATGAGCAAAAAAATATAGAGGATAAAGCCCTGGCTATTTACAAAAACAACCCTGCCGAATCACAGCAGTATTTGACAGATTACTCCAATGGTCTTATGGATGAGGTAACTAAAATGTTCATAGCTTTGCGAAACCATATTATTACAAAATACACAAATAACCACGAGTAAAACTACATTTTTTACGAAAGTTCTATTTTTTTTACTATTTTTGGAAATCAAAATCAAAAAGATGGAGAAGCGTAAATGTATAGAATGCGGCTACGAATTTTTCGGCAGGTCGGACAAAAAATTCTGTTCCGACCAATGCCGGAATACATATAATAACAGATTAAAACGGGATATAAACAATTATGTCAGGAATATCAATAATGTTTTGCGAAAAAACCGCCGTATCCTCGAAGCATTAAATCCTAATGGAAAATCAAAAGTCAGTAAGAACAAATTGTTGCTAAACGGATTTAACTTCGACTATTTTACAAATGTTTATAAAACCAAATCGGGCAAAGTTTATTACTTCTGCTATGAGCAGGGTTACCTCCAGCTTAAAGATGACTACTATGCACTTGTGATTAAGAGTGAGTATGTTGATAAGAAATAATTTTTGTAACATGAAAGACCGGGCAAAAAAATTAGACGATTTTTTACAATTTTAATGAAGAAGAAAGTCTATATAATAAAGGGAAAATATCGCGAGTAGTAGCAACCGGGCTTGCCATAAAAGAATACAAAGTGTTTAGGTTAGAACAGAAACGTAGTAAAGCTTTTGAAAAAGTTTTTTCTAAAAAAAGTATGACAAAAAGGACTTTAGTGAGATTATTCAAAATGTATTAAAGGAGGAAGCTGCATTTTCAATAGGTAAATCAGCTGATTTAATGATTCGAAGAAAAGCCGTAATTTAATTATTTCGTAAATATTTAGAGTGGCGAAATGATGAAAATTATATGCTTGAAGAAGACTTACATAACATTATTTTTTCAATGGGTGCAGAAAGTAAATCTATGCCAAACAAATATCATAATTTGTGGCTTCTTGACGAACGATTAACATTCAATTCCTATACAACATCAGATAAGCAGTTAAGAACAAATAAACATGTTGATTCTGATAGTCAAAAAGAACCTGACTTGATGATTTATGATTTTCCTTGGGCATATCCAGACGCCCCAAACAATATTAACTCAATATATTGAAGTTCTGTCTTTTGAAACGATGATTGATTTCGCAGAAAAAAGACATAATGCTTTTTTCAAGCATTAGGTATTGATAATCTGTAAAAACATACATCAAAGCTTTCAGAATGTAAGAATGATACATTCTTTGACTATATCAAAAGTTTCACAAAACCCGGCAAAACCAAAATATTTTTATTTCCTTAAAATATTTTCTCTTTCTGACGATAGTTTTTATAATTTTGGCCTTCAACTCAGATTAAATAAATGGATATGAAAAAGGTATACTCTTTGTTGGTTTTACTTCTGTTTGGCTTCTTGATTTTCATTGGGTTATCAGCTTGTGACAGGGCAGGCAATTCCATAAATGCAAAGCGGGTTATCCTTATTGGTGTTGACGGCTTGAGTTCCGATGGATTTCAGGAGGCAAAAACTCCCAACCTTGACTCTCTAATCGCAAACGGTGCCGTATCACTTCATACACGCTCAGTAATGCCTACTGTAAGTGCTTCAAACTGGGAAGCAATTCTTACCGGTGCCGGACCCGAACAGAACGGGGTGACGGATAATGGCTGGACAACTAGCAACCATCAGATTGACCCGACTTCTACTGACAAAGAAGGCTATTTCCCTTCTGTTTTTAATATGATAAAAAAAAATAATCCTACTGACAAAACTTGTATGTTTTATGACTGGGAAGGACTTAGCGACCTTGTTAATTCCCACTTCATTGACAAATCTGTATTTGCCGAAGGATTCGGTGTCTCCTTTGAACAGGCTACACCCTGGATAATCAAAAACAACCCCCGTTTTTCATTTGTATATATTGATAGTCCTGATGACTATGGACATAAATACGGCTGGGGAACTAAAAAATACATTAAACGAATTGAGCATATTGACAGAGTCATTGGAAAATTCATTGCTAATCTTAAAAACGCCGGGATGTATAATGACACCTACTTTATAGTTGCGACAGACCATGGTGGAAAAGACAAGGGGCACGGAGAACTGAGTATGGACGAAATTGAAGTACCCTGGATAATTTCCGGTCCCGGAATTATAAAGGGAAAAGTCATAAACCAACAAAATGATGTATTCAATACAGCTTCCACGATTTTGTTCCTGCTCAATATTCGTCAGCCTTATGAATGGATTGGCAGACCAGTTCTCGGTGCTTTTAAAAAGGATACGGAATTATCTTCACAAAATAATAACAAATATATCCCAAAACCTTCATTTTCTATTGATAACGGGATTTATTCCAAAGCTCAACTCGTGGAGTTTTCAACTCAGTGTCGCGGATGCCAGATGCATTACACATTCAACGGAAGCACTCCCAACTTAACTTCTCCTTTATACAAGGAACCTGTTTTGCTACTTGAATCTGTAACTTTGAAAGCTGCGGCATTTAAAGATGGCTCGCAAAGCGACATTTCGGAGCTGGTTTTTAAAAGGACAATGGAAATTAAGAGTATTGACATTAAAAACGAACCTTCGCCAGATTATCATGGATTAGGGGCTTATTCTCTTATAAACCGCAAAGAGGGAAATGCGGATTTTCACGATAAAGAATGGTTAGGTTTTCAAGGTGATGACTTAGAGGCAACCCTTTACCTTGGCAGAGATAAAAAGAATATCAAAAAAATAACGATTAGTTGTTTTAAAAAAGAAAGCTCCTGGATATTCCTGCCCAAGAGTGTTGATGTTTTCACTTCCCATAGCGGAAAAGATTTTATTAAAGTTGAAAGTCTTAATGCTGAACAGATATTAGAGGGCAGCAAACAAGGCAGAAATGAATTGCAAATTACTTTACCTTTCGTAGCAGCAAAATATTTAAAAATTATTGTTAAAAACAAGGGTACTTGTCCTGAGAATCATCCGGGAAAGGGTGAAAAATGCTGGCTATTTGTTGACGAAATTATGGTTGAATAATTCTTAAATCTCAAAATATGAAAAAGTATTTATTCGTTTTACTGGTGTATGCTTTAGTTTTAAATATTAGTTGCATCAGACAGTCGAAAAAGGCTGCGAAAAAGCCGAATATAATCTTTATAATGGCTGATGATCTTGGTTATAACGAGGTTGGCATTTATGGGCAAAAAATCATCAAAACTCCCAACATTGATAAACTTGCTAACGAAGGGATAAGATTTACCGACCATTATGCCGGAAGTCCGGTTTGCGCACCTTCACGATGCGTATTACTAACAGGATTACATCCCGGGCATGCTTATGTAAGAGGCAATTATGAACTTGGCGGATACCGTGATGACAATGAAGGCGGACAACTGCCTCTTCCCAATAATACAAAAACCATCGGAACATTTTTAAAAGCAAATGGTTATGTTACAGGTGTCATAGGTAAATGGGGTCTTGGGTTTGCAAATAACAGCGGACGACCTAACAATCAAGGATTTGACTATTTCTATGGATATCTGTGTCAGAAACAGGCCCATGACTATTATCCCACTCATCTTTGGGAAAACAATCACTGGGACACTTTGAGGAATGCAGCCTATATACCACACGAAAGCCTTAAGGGTGATCCACTTGATCCCAAATCTTATGAGCGTTATAAGGGTCAGGACTATTCAATGGACAAAATGATGGCGAAAGCTGTAAAGTTTATCAAAGAAAACAAAGACACAACATTTTTCCTCTACGTTCCGTTTACAGTTCCACATCTTGCATTGCAGGTTCCTGACGACGAGCCCTCGCTGGAGTATTACAAAAAAATTATTCCCGACACTCCTTATGTAGGAAACAAAGGCTATCTGCCAAATATGTTTCCACGAGCTACTTATGCAGCTATGGTAACAAGAATGGACCGTGAAATTGGCAAGATTATGAATCTGTTAAAGGAATTAGGTCTTGACGATAATACAGTCGTATTTTTCACCAGCGATAATGGCCCTACATTCAGCAGACTTGGAGGTTCGGATTCATACTACTTTGAGAGTGCCGGGCCCTTCAAAGGATTAAAAGGCAGTGTTTATGAAGGTGGGACCAGAGTTCCTATGATAGTCTGGTGGAAAGGTAAAGTCAAACCAGGAACCGTTTCAAATCACATTTCAGGTTTTGAAGATATCTATTCGACTTTTGCTGATATTATTGGAACTGAACCCGATAAAAAAACCGATGGTGTCAGTTTATTACCGGTTATGCTGGGACAGAACAATATAAAAAAGCATCCGTTTATCTACCGTGAGTTCCCGTCTTATGGCGGACAAGTCTCTGTACGGATGGGCGACTGGAAAGCAGTCCGCCAGCATCTCGTAAAGAATCCTGACGCTCCAATAGAACTCTACAATCTGAAAGATGATATCGGTGAAACGAATGATGTTGCTTCACAATATCCGGAGATTGTGAAAAAAATGAAAGTCATTATGGACACATCACATGTAAATTCGGAATATTTCCCGTTACCTGCTCTGGACTATCATAAATTGAGCCATTGACAATATTATATATTTTAACGATTTGAGACTAATTATGAATTGTTTAATCATCATAATTACTTCTTCACAAAAAGTCTCAAATGCAAACAAAATTCCAAATATTAGAATAGGTTTGCCAAAATGAGAAAAAAATAATAAACATAGAACTATTAATAAATAGTTAATAACTTGCTCATATAAGCTATAAACAGGGGTAAAGAGGCTCCGGCAGACTATTGACAATATACCATTTTACTTATGGAACCATATTTGCCTGAAAGCAATCGATGAAATAGGTCTGTATTATCACTATAAAAAAAATTCATTTTTTTGATAACAATGAAAGCGGAGGTTGGTATTTAGAATGATTACTAAAGAGGAAACTGTAATAAATGAGTTAAAGCTTAGGATAAAACTTCTCGAAAAGCAGAACGAGCAAATGGCTGAGGGGATGGACGAGAAGTTATTGCTGTGGCTTGTTACTGAGATTATTGTTCAGGCTGACAACAAGGATGAATTGTTGCATCAGATACTGGAGAGGATTTCAGTAATACGGGATGTGCCGTTAAGTTTCTGTTGTTCTTTTGAAAATACAAATTATAAAATCATATCAAGTTATCCTTCTAAAGATATTACGGACACCGATGATTGCCTGTTTTCCCTGTCAGAAAATCTAATTGAGAAATTAAATAATGGCCCATTTTTCATTTCAGGAAACGAAATGGTAAAAGAGGACTTTAAAATGAATGCAGACCTTAACATTAAACCCGATATAATTTCAATATTCCCTTTTCATTGCAGACCTATACCTTTCGGGTTCATTGTCTTTATTGAGACCGAGCATAACAACAAAAACATTAAATCTTTTGAAAGTATATTATCTAGGATACTGACAATTGCAACCGACAAGATTAACTTGCTTTCATTAGTGGAAGAGAAGCTCAAGCCGGAAAGTGAGACATATATTAAAATCAGAGAAGAAAATCTTGAGCTTTCCCATTTTAATAAACAATTAAGAAAGGAAATTCGCGAAAGAAAACAAAAGGAGAAAGAACTCAAGAAAGAGAAGGAAAACATTGAGAAAAATGAAGAATTAAAGACAACACTCCTCAATAATATAAGCCAAGAAGTAAGAACTCCTTTAACAGGGATTCTTGGGTTCTCTGATTTATTACGACGGAATGATCTTTCGCTTGCGGAAAGAAGCAAATATATTAACATCATCAGAACAAGCGGCAGGTCTGTTCTGAAAATCATTGATGATGTCCTTGATTTAGGACGGATTGAAACAAAAGATATAGAGCTGAACCCTGAAGAGTTTCCCGTAACTCATTTTCTGAATGAGCTTTACAACAGCTATAAGGAGGACGATTTTTACAAGCAAAAAGAGAAGAACCTTGATCTTCGTCTTAATGTTAACGTTAGCAGTAATACAATAATCCGGACAGATAAAAACAGACTTAAGCAGGTTCTTGATAATCTGATAGGTAATGCACTCAAATTCACGGAAGAAGGGTATGTCGAAATCGGATGCAGAGTGAAAGAGAAAGATTTTACAGACAACGGGTGGAAAGACCTGCTCTTTTTTGTTAAAGACTCAGGTATTGGCATTCCAACAAAATTGCAGGATGCCGTATTTGAAAAATTTATGAAGATTGAATATGACATCTCCAAACTATATGGAGGAACAGGGTTAGGACTAACAATAGCGAAAAAAATTGTAGAAAAACTTGGTGGCAAAATATGGCTTAACTCCTCACTTGGCGAAGGTACCGAATTTTATTTCACAATGCCCGAATCAGTTTATATCCCCGCAAAACAGGAGCCATCACTAACGACAATTGAGCTTAAGGGTAAGTACAAATGGAACGGGAAGACAGTTCTTGTGGTCGAAGACGACGAAATGAGCATGATATTTCTAAGAGAAATATTAAAGCCAACGAAGATAAATATTCTGCATGCAGCTAATGGATATGAAGCAATAAAAATAATCAGGGAGCACCCGGAAATTGATTTGGTACTGATGGATATTAAACTACCGGAAATGGACGGTTTTGAAGCAACAAAGGAAATCAGAAAATCAAGAAAAGAACTGCCTATTATTGCCCAGACAGCATACGCAATGGCAGACGACAAAAAGAAAAGCATGGAGGTCGGTTGCTCAGATTATATTACTAAACCTGTTAACAGAAAGCTTCTTTTAAAAACTGTTGATAAATTTCTGAACCTGTAATTCCAGAAATTAAAAAATATCATACGATGCATCCTCGTCGACAGGAAGGCTCTTAAGTGTGATATAATGAAGAGCCTTCATAGCATTAACAATTCGCAATCCCCAATGTATAGCAAAAAGATGCTTTAGTCCGGAAACTGCATTTTCTTTTGCATCAAGAGTATTCTTTTGGTATAGCATCAGAAAATCTTTCATATCCTGATAAATATCTGCAAAATGCTCTGCCAGGCTTCCCTTTATTGGATCGTTAATATTTATGTCGCTATTGTCAATAAACCAAAACTCATCTTCAGGCCTGAATTTATTACGAAGGTCGTTGAATAAAGTCTCCCAATCCCCTTCTGTCACAAACCTTTCGTTGGCATCCGGATTTGAAACCTCAACATCAGGGAGTAAGGCTCCCTTAATATAAAGCAAAGGGCAAACTTTTTGCAGGTAATCAATTGTCTCTTGTTTGGAATAAGTTTCTATTTTTGCCAAAAAAATACAAAAGTCATTTGCAACAGTGATAAACTCAAAAACGTTTTTTGAGTAAACGGGATGATTAGGAATCTCTGACATTACTGTAACTTCTTTAAGTGTTAAAAAATAAATTGCAAAAATCAGAAAATTTTGTAATAAATGGTTGCTTTATGCGTTAAAATTAACTAATTTTGAAAAAAGTATTATTATGTTTAATATGGACAAAAGAGTGTTGAAGAAAAACATATATGATGAGTGCGAAAAAACACAGATGAAAAAGATAAAGCATCTGGAGAGTGCAATGGCTGAAGCTGAGAGAGCTGCCCATGATGATAAAAACACAACTGACATGTTTGATTCGCATATGATGCAGCTTATCAGAAAGAGGGATATGTTTGCAAAACAGTTGGAGCAGGAGCTTGAAAACCTTAAAATACTACACCGCATTGACCAAACAATACATCACGACAGAGTGGAGTTTGGGGTTGTTGTGATAACTGACGTTCAGAAAGTCTTTGTCTCAATAGGACTTGGAAAGATAATTGTTGATAGCGATACTTATTATGCAATATCTTTAAGAGTTCCTTTCTTTCAGGCTATGGACGGGAAAAAAGTTGGAGACACTTTCGAATTTCGTGGTAAAAAGGTGAAAATCCTTGATATTTTCTAAATTCATCCCATAATTATTTCTGAATTATTTACTTTTGCCCTTTTATGTAATCATTTGAAAATGTTTAAAATCTTAGGTTCACTGATAAGACAGTTTGTGTTTTACATTCTGTTCATTGCCCTTGCAAGGGCGATTTTTCTTTTGTACTATTCAGGCTTGATTGTGGGAGAGGGAATCGGATTTGGCAAAGTTCTTATGACTTTCATTCACGCCCTTCGACTTGATGCCGTTGCTGCAAGTTATATGATTATTTTTCCGTTCCTGATACTTGTTATCCAATCGGTTTACAGCCCCAAATGGCTAAATATTGTTACTAAGACTTACACCGTGATCATCCTTTCGGTTTATTCATTAATTACGACCGCCGAACTGGGTATTTACGGTGAATGGAAAACAAAACTTCCTGCAAAAGCACTGAACTATCTCCATCATCCGGACGAGATTTATAATACAGCCCCCACCTGGACATTCATTTTCCTGATTGCAATATTCATTATTCAGGTCGTAGGCTCATTTTATATTTATAACAAATTTTTCTATAAAAATCTAATAAACATAAAACGGAACCGGATATTCACGGTCCTATTCTTTATTCTTACTCCAGGGCTTATTCTGATGGGCTTGCGGGGAGGAGTGCAAGAAATAGTAATAGTTCAAAGCGATGCCTATTTTTCTAAACATAACATTCTCAACATCGCAGCAACAAACTCAGGCTACAACTTTATGCAAAGCTATTTCGAAAACAGGAATAATATGGACAAAAACCCTTTTGAATATTATGATATCAATGAAGCAAGAAAAACGGTAGCCAAATTATACGAGACAAAAAAAGACACAACTGCTAAATTTCTGAAAGTCAAAAGGCCTAATATTGTTTTTGTTATCCTTGAAAGCTGGTCTGCCGATCTTCTTGAAGAACTTGGCGGGATGAAAGGAGTTGCTCCGAAAATGTCTAAGCTTGCCGGCGAAGGATTGCTTTTTTCAAATATCTATTCGAGTTCCGAACGTTCAGAGCAGGGAATAGCCTGTCTTTTCGGGGGATTTCCTGCACATCCCATGTCCTGCGTCACAATACAGCCTGACAAATATAAACGGACACCCAACCTTAATCATGTTCTGAAAGGTGAAGGTTACTTCTCTTCCTATTATTTCGGAGGGCAGCTTATTTACGGAAATATGAAAGGATATGTCTATTACAGCGGTTTTGACAGAATTACAGAAATATATGATTTCCCTTCCGATGTTCCGCAGGGGAAGCTTGGCGTTCACGATGCAGATGTTTTTAACAAACAGCTATCGGAAATCGGCAAAGATAAAAGGCCGTTTTTCAGTGTGATATATACATTATCAACTCACGCGCCTTTTGATATGCGTATGAGACACCGGAAGTTTGTTGACGATAATTATCAAAATCTTTACCTCAACTCAGCTTTTTATACCGACAGCGTAATCGGTAATTTCATCAAAAAAGCAAAGACAAAGGATTGGTACGACAATACTCTGTTCGTGTTTATTCCTGACCACAGCCACGACACTTACAAAAAATGGACTTACCCCTCTCCCGGTTATTGTAAAACTTTTATGCTCTTTTACGGAAATGTAATTGATGATAAATATAAAGGGCAAACGATTGATAAGCTTGCTTCAAATGTGGATTTTTCTACAACCCTGCTGTCACAAATGGATATCAATGCTGAAAAATTCAAATGGAGTAAGAACATTCTGAACCCCTACACCAAAGAATTTGCCTACAACTCCTTTGAAGAAGGAATAGGATGGATACGTCCCTGGGGATACTTTTTTTATGATAACAACTATAAAACTTTCCGTAGCATCGAACTGCCCGACAGCTTGAAAGATAAAACGGTCAGGGAAGGAAAATCGTTCATACAGGTCGTGTTTCAGGATTATATGGACTTATAAACAAACCTTTATCAATCATCCGGATTAGGTCAATCTCCCCCTCGACACCAATAACCGTTAAAGGATTTTTTTAATTAGCTTAAAGTGTTTGAAAGGAGCATACTTCAAAGGCAGATCAATCCAGGTTGGAGTATTAACAATAGCTCTTTGATTACTGAAAGCCAGAAAGCTGTCGTGCCCGTGATATTTTCCCATCCCGCTGTTTCCAACACCCCCAAAAGGCAAATTATGATTTGCGATATGCATCAGGGTGTCATTAATGCAGGCCCCTCCAGAGGTCGTTTTTGCCAGAACCTCTTTTGCCTTCCTGTTTCTACCGAAGTAGTAAAAAGCCAAAGGTTTCTCATTTTTATTGATGTAGCTAATTGCTTCGTCAAGATGCTCAAAAGTCATCACAGGTAGTATTGGGCCAAATATCTCATCCTGCATCACCAAATCATTTTCTTTTACATCATCAAGGATAGTAGGAGCAATAAACCTCTCATTCTTATCAATCTCACCCCCAGAATGGGTTCGTCCCTGAGTTAAAAGCTCTTCAAGCCTGTTTATGGCACGTTCATTTACAATACGGGGATAAAAACGGCTTTCCTTAATATCATCGCCATACATCTCTCTTATTGTTTCCTCAATTTTATCCAGCAACTCATCCTTTATCGACTTATGAGCAAAAAGATAATCGGGAGCAATGCATGTTTGGCCTGCATTTATCATTTTTCCCCAGGCAATACGTTTTGCAGCTATATTGATATTTGCATCGGCATCAACAATACAAGGACTTTTACCTCCCAACTCCAAAACAACAGGCGTAAGATGTTCCGATGCAGCTTTCATCACTACCTTCCCTACTTTGGGGCTCCCCGTAAAGAAAATAACATCAAAACGTTGTTTGAACAATATGGTATTTGTTTTGCGACCTCCCTGAACAACAGTGATGTAGGCTGATGCAAAGTTATTCCTAATCATATCTTCCATCACCTTAGCAATTACAGGTGCATCGGACGAAGGTTTTAGAATAGCACAGCCCCCGGACGAAATCGACCCCACCAGGGAATTAATAAGCAATTGAAACGGATAGTTCCAAGGGGCAACGATCAATGCCACGCCCAATGGCTCAAAAATAATCCGGCTTGATGAGGGCAGAATGTGCTTTGGAGTAGATACCTTTTTCGGTTTTGCCCATTTTTTTAGATGTTTTAAATGGTTGTCAATCTCCTGCGTAACAACGCTTATCTCTGTCAGATAAGATTCTTCGGGCGATTTATGTAAATCCGTCCATAATGCATCTTCGATTTTCTTCCGATTATCAAGAATTGCCTTTTTTAGTTTATTAAGCTGCTCCAGCCTGAAACGGATATCCTTTGTCTTATTAGTTAAAAAAAAAGCCCTCTGGTTCTCCAGATATTGATTAATAACTTCTTCCGGTGTTTCTTTCATATATCCGATATTTCAAAAAAAACAAAAGTACTAATACTTTATGAGAACTTTATATTGATATTTTATCACTTTTTCTTCGCTTTTGTAAAAGCACAAAGCCCTCTTTACTTTACTCTCACAATTGGGTGAATACAAAGGTTGTTTATGGTAAATAGTTTCTCCTTCAGAACCAATGCTAATACGTTCACAATTCTCAATTCCAAATAAAAATATCCTCTTTTCTCATTGGCCTTTTACCTTTAATCCAGATAAAATTTTTCAGAAAAAGGTCATTTTCCTGCAGCTCACCTTCGGGCGGATACATATGTGAATCTACATTTATAATAGGAGTTATAACCTTTATCTTGTTGCTGTCCAGATATATCCGCATATCACTGGATAATGATTTATTTATACCCACGAGCCTTTTTAATTCATCCCTGACAAAATATATTGATTCGGCGTTTCCCAAAATTTTGATAACCTTCATCTCATTATTCTTAAAGTAGCTGACTATGACACGCCCTTTAAGCTGGTTATAGGTTTTTCTGGTGGAATCGTCAAGGGAAATAATAAAAGCATCCTCAACGAGAGCCAAGGTATCTATCTGATTATTGGTGAGTGCTATCCTGATAGTATCCGCAGACAGTTGATTTTGCAGTGACCACAAAACAGGTGACTGATACATAAATATAGTGGAATCAGAAAAACTGTAAACGAGTGAGTCGCACATCCCCTGCATATCGTTTCTAAAAAATTTCATTTTGTGATATGCAAGCAAATACTCAGGATTTTGAGTACTGTCGAAATGTATCCAAAGGGTGTCGGAATGTAGAAACAGGGAGTCTTTATTAATCATAACAGCAACGGCACTATCTGTGACAAATGAGAATCCCGCCCGCTTTTTAAACTCGCCATAATTACCCTTTATTAGCATCTGCTGAACGGTATCGAGCAAAGAGACATTACCAAAAGCAAGCCCAAAATCGGTATTCCGGTCGTAATAAAGAGTATCGCCACTCAACTTTTGTTCTTTGGTTATGATATATGCGTTCCTACTAAAAAACGATTTGTCGGTTTTAGTATTATACCAGCCGTTTTCGCAATAAATAAGATTACTGTCGCTTGTGATGGTTGTTGGCCCATAAAAATATGACATCTCCGATTCGGTCAGGTATTTAAGAGTATCGCATTCCATAACATAGCGCGTATTTGTCAGTGCCACACTATCGCTAAAAACGGCCTCTTTTGTGTCGGTGTAATAGTATCCCTTCTTACTGACAAGGTTATTTACAGTATCAATAATCTCTCCACCTGTCAGATACCAAGCATAATTATTTGTACGGTCGTACCATAGATGATCAGTATATAATTTCGACAGCTTATCAATGAGTCTTACATTATAATGCAGCTCGGCAATTTTATTATTTCCGTTATAGTTGAGAATATCGCTGTAAATATTCAATGTATCCGACACTTTGATATGCACATTTCCAAAACCGTCGAAGCTGTTTTCTTTCTCGTTCAGGTGTGCGCTGTCGCAATAGAGGTAGGTACTGTCGTGCAGCAGAATAACATTTCCTATAAGACGCTGAATTTTATCTTTACCCTGCTTACCTGCTTTCAGGTCATCGGCCCTGATAATCTTTACTTTAGCCGGTTTTTGAGCAACAGCAAACGTATTGACAATAAAAAACATCAACATTAATAAAGCGAAATATTTTGCAACTCTGTGAATCAGTATTCTGAAAATCATTGTCATCATTTAACTGCAAATATATTAAAAAAAGCAATCCTGTTAGAGATTGCTTTTTTGTTAAATTAGATTATGCCTCTGCCGGCGGTCCGCCAAGGTTCAGCGGGAACTGTTGTTCCCTTTCCGGCATCTTTATCTCACCGTGCATAGCTTCAAACTTCGTAATATTCTCTTTAAGAGCTTTAAAAAGCCTCTTTGCATGTTGCGGTGTCAGAATTATTCTTGATTTCACCTTTGCCTTAGGTATACCCGGCATCATTTTAATAAAGTCTATAACAAACTCAGAATGTGAATGAGTTATAATTGCTAAATTTGAATATATTCCCTCGGCCATTTCAGGGCTAAGCTCTATATTTACCTGATTTTTATTTTGATTTGCCATTTTAAATTATTTAAATATTATTCGTCTCCATCATTCTTTGCTGCCAACAATTCCTCATACTCTTCACGGGAACCGACAATGAGGTCTTCATATTCTCTAAGGCCTGTACCGGCAGGAATAAGGTGACCTACAATCACATTCTCCTTCAGTCCCATCAAGCCGTCACTCTTAGCATTAATAGCTGCCATTGTTAGCACTTTTGTTGTCTCCTGGAAAGATGCCGCTGAAATCCAACTGTTAGTTTGTAAAGAAGCTTTTGTAATTCCCTGTAGCACCTGACGTGCAGTTGCAGGTTTGGCTTCTCTAGCATCAATCAGGTTAATATCCTTACGCCTTAACTGAGAATTTTCTTCTCTCAACTTCCTGGCACTAACAATCATACCTGATTTATAAATTAGAGAGTCTCCCGAATCGACAATAACCTTTTTGCCGAAGATATTATCGTTTTCATCCATAAACTCAATTTTATTTACAAGCTCTCCCTCAAGGAATTTAGTATCACCCGGATCAGCAACTTCCACCTTACGCATCATTTGACGCACTATTGTTTCAAAGTGTTTATCATTAATTTTAACACCCTGCAAACGATAAACCTCCTGAATTTCATTCACAATGTACTCCTGAACCTTCATCGGCCCTTTAATTGCAAGGATGTCGGCTGGAGTCATAGCACCTTCTGACAATGGTGTTCCTGCTTTTACATAGTCGTTTTCCTGAGCAAGAATCTGTTTTGACGTTGAGATGAGGTAGTGTTTTTCTTCACCCGTTTTTGATGTTATGATAACTTCACGGTTACCTCTTTTCAATTTCTTACCAAATGAGACAACCCCATCAATTTCAGCGACTTTTGCAGGGTCTGACGGATTTCTTGCCTCAAACAACTCTGTTACTCTCGGTAGGCCTCCTGTGATATCACCTGATTTTCCAATAGCACGCGGAATTTTTACAAGAATATCCCCGGCTTTAAGTTTGGTCCCCTCTTCAACGAAAATATGAGACCCAACCGGAATATCGTATGATTTTATCTCTTCATTTGAAGCAGACAAAATCTTTATGTTCGGGTTCTTATTTTTCTGACGTGATTCAACGATTACCTTATCGTGATATCCCGTTTGCTCGTCAGACTCAACCCTGAAAGTCATTCCTTCAACAATATTCTCAAATTTAACCTTTCCGGGAACTTCCGAAAGGATAACGGCATTATACGGGTCCCAATCGGCAATAATATCGCCTTTCTTTACCTTTTTACCGTCTCTAACATATAGTTTTGCACCATAAGGAATATTTCCGGATGCAAGAATGATTCCTGTGTTGTCATCAACAATTCTCATCTCGGCAGAACGTCCGAGAACGATATCATATTTATTCTTTTCAGAATCAATATATTCTACGAAACGAAGCTCGTCAATTTCAAGTTTTCCCGAATATTTAGCTTCAATTCTCGAAGTAATAGCAACATTAGAAGCAGTACCCCCAACGTGAAATGTACGAAGAGTAAGCTGTGTACCAGGTTCACCGATTGATTGAGCAGCAATAACTCCAACAGCCTCACCTTTTTGAACCATCTTACCTGTTGCAAGGTTACGTCCATAACACTTGGCACAAACACCACGTTTTGACTCACAAGTAAGTACAGACCTTATTTCAACCTCCTCAATCGGAGAACTATCAATTGTTGTTGCTATTTCTTCGGTAATCTCTTCACCGGCCGATATAATAAGTTCACCGGTCTGCGGATGATAAATATCATGAAGTGTTGTGCGCCCAAGAATTCTATCGTACAGAGATTCAACAATCTCTTCATTTTTCTTTAAAGCAGAAGTACGAAGTCCTCTCAGAGTACCGCAATCAAGCTCATTAATAACAACGTCCTGAGACACATCAACGAGACGACGTGTAAGGTAACCGGCATCAGCAGTCTTAAGAGCTGTATCGGCAAGTCCCTTTCGGGCACCGTGAGTAGATATAAAATACTCAAGTACAGTAAGACCTTCCTTAAAGTTTGAAAGAATCGGGTTTTCAATAATTTCACCGCCCTTAGCACCGGATTTCTGAGGCTTGGCCATAAGCCCCCTCATACCCGAGAGCTGACGAATTTGCTCCTTAGAACCCCTTGCACCAGAGTCTAGCATCATAAAGATAGGATTAAATCCCTGCCGGTCTTTGGTTATAGTATTCATTAGAGTTTGAGTCAACTTAGAGTTTGTATGTGTCCAGATGTCGATGATCTGATTGTACCTCTCATTGTTGGTAATGAATCCCATATTATAGTTATTCATAACCTCATCAACCTCAGCATTTGCATGCCTGATAAGTTCTTCCTTGATATCAGGTATCACAACATCACCAAGGTTAAACGACAAACCACCTTCGAACGCCATTTTAAATCCAAGATTTTTGATATCATCAAGAAATTTGGCTGTTGTAGAAGTTCCTGAATTTTTAATAATCTTACCAATAATATCTCTAAGTGATTTCTTGGTAAGAATTTGATTAATAAAACCAAATTCTTTGGGAACCACTTGATTGAAAAGAACTCTTCCAGCAGTTGTTTCAATGAGCTTTTCTTTAAGTTCTCCGTCTTCATTAACTATAACTTTACACTTAATAACAGCATGCAAGTCAAGTTTTCTTTCATTATGAGCAATTATAACTTCTTCCTGTCCATAGAATATCAAGCCTTCACCTTTGATTATTTTTTCAGGTGTACTTTTTCTAGACTTTGTGATATAATAAAGCCCGAGAACCATATCCTGAGACGGGACAGCAATAGGAGCACCATTTGCAGGATTAAGAATATTATGAGATGCAAGCATCAGAATCTGAGCTTCAAGAACAGCAGCATTTCCAAGCGGAACGTGAACAGCCATCTGGTCACCATCAAAGTCAGCGTTAAAAGCAGTACATACCAGAGGATGCAACTGAATAGCTTTCCCTTCAATTAACTTCGGTTGAAATGCCTGAATACCAAGACGGTGAAGTGTAGGAGCACGGTTAAGCATAATAGGATGCCCTTTCATAATGTTTTCCAGAATATCCCATACAACAGGGTCTTTTCTGTCAACAATTTTCTTAGCTGATTTCACAGTCTTTACAATACCTCTTTCAAGCATTTTCCTAATAATAAAAGGCTTGAACAGTTCGGAAGCCATCCCTTTTGGCAGTCCGCATTCATTAAGTTTAAGTTCCGGACCAACTACGATAACCGAACGGCCGGAGTAGTCAACCCTTTTCCCTAGAAGATTCTGACGAAAACGTCCCCGCTTCCCTTTCAATGAGTCACTTAATGATTTAAGAGCCCTGTTCGACTGAGTTTTAACAGCATTGGCTTTTCTTGAGTTATCAAGTAATGAGTCAACAGCTTCCTGAAGCATCCGTTTTTCATTACGCATAATTACATCGGGAGCTTTTATCTCAATCAATCTTTTCAGCCTGTTGTTCCTGATAATAACCCTTCTGTAAAGGTCATTCAGGTCGGATGTGGCAAAACGACCACCGTCAAGAGGCACCAATGGCCTGAGTTCAGGTGGAATAACAGGTACAACCTTCACTATCATCCATTCGGGACGGTTCTCAATCCTCTTTTGTCCGTCGCGGAAAGCTTCATAAACCTTAAGACGTTTAAGGGCTTCCTGCTTACGCTGTTGAGATGTTTCTGTATTTGCCTTATGTCTTAACTCATAAGAGACTTTATCAAGATCAAGCCTTTCCAACAGATCGTGGATAGCTTCAGCTCCCATCTTAGCAATAAACTTATTGGGGTCTGAATCGTCAAGATGCTGATTGTCTGGAGGCAAAGCTTCAATGATATCGAAATACTCTTCTTCCGTAAGGAAATCAAGATACTTAACTCCATCCTGTTCTTTAATTCCCGAATTTATCACAACATACCGTTCGTAATAAATTATCATATCAAGCTTCTTAGTCTGAAGACCAAGTAAAGCTCCAATCTTATTAGGTAACGAACGGAAAAACCAGATATGTACAACAGGTACAACAAGGTGAATGTGTCCCATACGCTCTCTACGTACTTTTTTCTCGGTAACTTCCACTCCGCAACGGTCACAAACAATACCTTTATATCTGATTCTTTTGTATTTACCACAATGACATTCCCAGTCTTTCACAGGTCCGAAAATTCTTTCGCAGAACAAACCGTCTCTTTCAGGTTTATACGTACGATAGTTAATAGTTTCGGGTTTTGTGACTTCACCATAAGACCTCTCAAGGATCATCTCAGGAGAGGCAATACTTACGGTAATTTTTGAAAATTCATTGGGAATTTTTTCTTCTTTTCTGAAAGCCATATTTATAAGGTGCTAATTACAGATTTAAAATAATAATAAACAAAAACCAATTCTTAATCAAAAGATATCTTCAATCCCAGTCCTCGAAGCTCGTGAACAAGAACGTTGAAAGATTCCGGCACACCCGGCTTAGGCATATTCTCTCCTTTAACAATTGTTTCGTAAGCTTTTGCCCTTCCTATTACATCGTCGGACTTAACAGTAAGAACTTCTTGCAAAACATTTGCAGCACCGAATGCTTCAAGTGCCCAAACCTCCATTTCACCAAAACGCTGACCTCCGAATTGTGCTTTACCTCCAAGAGGTTGTTGTGTAATAAGTGAGTAAGGGCCTATTGAACGAGCGTGCATCTTATCATCAACCATATGATGCAGTTTTAACATATAGATGTATCCAACGGTAGCAGGCTGATCAAATTTCTCACCAGTACCACCGTCATAAAGATAAACCATTCCATTCTCAGGAAGGCCTGCATTTACCATATAATTGTTAATGGTATCCAAAGTTGCCCCGTCGAAAATAGGAGTCGAAAACTTTGCTCCAAGTTTTTTCCCTGCCCATCCCAAGATAGTTTCGTAAATTTGTCCAAGGTTCATTCGGGAAGGTACACCAAGCGGATTCAATACAATGTCAACAGGCTCCCCATTCTCAAGGAAAGGCATATCTTCTTCACGCACTATCCTTGCAACAATACCTTTGTTTCCATGACGCCCTGACATCTTATCGCCAACTGTAAGTTTACGTTTTTTGGCAACAAAAACCTTTGCCATCTGCACAATACCGTTAGGAAGGTCATCACCAACACTTGCAACAAACTTTTTGCGATTATAGATACCAAGGATTTCCTTGTATTTAATCGAGTAGTTATTGATAAGCCTCTTTATCAAAGCATTCTTTGCTTTGTCAGTAGTCCATTTGTTAGAATTTACATTTAGAAAATCAATTCCCTGAAGAATTTTTTGAGTAAATTTCACTTTCTTTGGGACAACCGTTTCTTTAAACTTATTACGAACACCCTGACAAGTTTTACCGCTAACTAAAATGGTAAGCTTGTCAATAAGTTTGACTTTTAATTCTTCAATACTTTTTTGATATTCGGCATCAAGCTCCTGAATGATTTCCTTCTCCTTCGATTTGGCTTTTCTATCTTTAATAGCCCTTGAAAAGAGTCGGCGATTTATAACAACGCCTTTCATTGAAGGCGGAGCTTTCAAAGATGCATCTTTCACATCACCGGCTTTATCACCAAAAATAGCTCTCAGAAGTTTCTCTTCAGGTGTAGGATCAGACTCACCTTTAGGTGTAATTTTACCAATTAGTATATCTCCCTCTTTCACTTCTGCGCCAACTCTGATAATTCCTCTATCATCAAGATCTTTGGTTGCCTCTGCACTGACATTTGGAATATCGGCAGTTAGCTCTTCCAATCCTCTTTTGGTATCTCTCACCTCCAACGTAAACTCTTCAATATGTACAGACGTAAATATATCTTCTTTAACTACACGTTCGGAAATAACAATAGCATCCTCAAAATTGTAACCTTTCCAAGGCATAAAAGCAACCATCAGGTTTCTTCCAAGCGCAAGTTCACCACCCTGAGTAGCATATCCTTCGCAAAGCACCTGACCAGCCTTAACCATATCACCTTTTCTTACGATAGGACGAAGGTTGATACTTGTATTTTGATTCGTCCGCTTAAATTTAATCAGCTTATACGTTTTCAAATCATCCTCAAAACTAACCAGTTTATCGTCTTCGTGTCGCGAATATCTGATTTTTATTTCATTGGCATCAACGTATTCAACTATACCGTCGCCTTCGGCATTAATAAGAACCCGTGAGTCTCTTGCAACACTTCCTTCCAGGCCTGTACCGACAATCGGTGCTTCTGCATTCAAGAGTGGAACTGCCTGACGCATCATATTTGATCCCATCAGTGCACGGTTAGCATCGTCGTGCTCAAGAAACGGGATTAGCGATGCGGCAATGGATGCAATTTGATTTGGAGCAATATCAATAAGGTCAACATCTTTCTTATCTGTAATTGGATAGTCTGCAAGATATCTAACCTTAATCTTTTGATTGATAAAGTTACCGTCGTCAGCAAGTTTTGTATTAGCCTGAGCAATAATTTTATCCTCTTCTTCCTCAGCAGTAAGATAAACAGGTTCGACATCAAGTTTCACCTTACCCTCTTCAACATACTTATAAGGGGTTTCGATAAAACCAAGTCTGTTGATTTTTGCATAAACACAAAGTGAGGATATAAGACCGATATTAGGACCTTCAGGTGTTTCAATAGTACAAAGTCTGCCATAGTGAGTGTAGTGAACATCACGAACCTCAAATCCGGCTCTTTCACGCGAAAGGCCTCCTGGACCCAGAGCAGAAACTCTTCTCTTATGAGTTAACTCTGCAAGTGGGTTAGTTTGATCCATAAATTGCGATAACTGATTCGTCCCGAAGAAAGAGTTAATAACCGATGAAAGTGTTTTAGCATTGATAAGATCTGTAGGTGTAAAGACCTCATTATCTCGGACATTCATTCTTTCACGGATTGTTCTAGCCATACGGGCAAGACCAACACCGAATTGAGAATATAGCTGTTCGCCAACTGTTCTTACTCTACGATTACTCAAGTGGTCAATATCATCAACATCTGTTTTTGAGTTAACAAGCTCAATCAAATATTTAAGAATATCAATAATATCTTCCTTAGTAAGCACTTTAATTGAAGGGTCAATTTTCAGCCCAAGTTTCTTATTAATTCTGAAACGACCAACCTCACCAAGGTCATATCTCCTGTCAGAGAAGAAAAGTTTATCAATAATACCTCTTGCAGTCTCTTCGTCAGGAGGTTCGGCATTACGCAACTGCCTGTAGATAAACTCAACCGCCTCTTTTTCCGAGTTCGCCGTATCCTTCTGAAGGGTATTGAAGATTATTGAAAAGTCGTTAGCAACTGCTTCGTCTTTGTGAAGAAGAATTGTTTTTACACCCGATTCAACAATCTGTTCAATGTGCTCTTTTTCCAGTACTGTTTCTCTGTCGATGATAACCTCTGTTCTTTCAATAGAAACAACTTCTCCGGTATCTTCATCAACAAAATCTTCAATCCATGAGCGGACAACCCGTGCCGCAAGTTTACGGCCAAGAACTCTTTTAAGTCCGCTTTTTGAAACTTTAATCTCTTCCGCAAGATCAAAAATTTCAAGAATATCTTTGTCACTCTCAAAACCAATGGCTCTGAGAAGTGTCGTAACCGGAAGTTTCTTTTTCCTGTCAATATAAGCATACATAACATTGTTAATGTCAGTCGTAAACTCCATCCAGGAACCCTTAAAAGGGATAATTCTGGCCGAATATAACGTTGTGCCATTCGCATGCTGATGCTGCCCGAAAAATACTCCCGGTGAACGATGTAATTGAGAAACAATTACCCTTTCGGCACCATTAACAATAAAGGTACCTTTTGGCGACATGTATGGTATCATTCCAAGATATACATCCTGGATAATTGTCTCAAAGTCCTCATGTTCGGGGTCGGTGCAGTATAATTTTAATTTTGCTTTAAGAGGGACGCTATAGGTCAGTCCTCTTTCGATACATTCTTCAATTGAATATCTCGGAGGATCAACAAAATAGTCAAGAAATTCCAACACGAAATTATTTCGCGAATCAGTTATCGGAAAGTTCTCGCTAAAAACTTTATAAAGTCCTTCATTTCCCCTATCTTCCGGATTCGTTTCCAACTGGAAAAAATCCTGAAACGACTTTAGCTGTATATCAAGTAAATCAGGGTAATCGTACTTGATTTTTGTCTTGCTGAAATTAATTCTTTCTTTGGATGTAGTCAAGGCTAAAAAGGATTTGATGATTAAAAAAGATAATTATTGAACTAAAAACATATAGATATGAAATTAGACCACCCTCCATTTTCACAAATGGAAGAAGCGGTCTAATTTCTCAAAAAAGGGTGATATGTTTACTTAATTTCAACCTCAGCACCAGCCTCTTCCAATTGTTTTTGAAGAGCATCTGCTTCATCTTTAGTAACACCTTCCTTGATAGCTTTAGGAGCAGAATCTACTAATTCTTTAGATTCTTTCAGCCCCAGACTAGTTAATGCTTTAACTAATTTAACAACAGCCAGTTTTGATTGGCCGGCAGCTTTAAGAATAACATCAAATGATGTTTGTTCTTCAGCAACTTCACCATCTCCGGCAGCAGGCCCGGCAACTGCAACAGCAGCGGCAGCAGGCTCAATGCCATATTCATCTTTCAAAATCTGAGCTAATTCGTTTACTTCTTTAACAGTCAAATTTACCAATTCTTCTGCAAATTTTTTTAAGTCCGCCATTTTATTATAAAATTAATTGTTTTATATTTTTACTATTTAAATAATTACTTTTTATTCTGTCTTTTCCGACAGGGTTTCAAGAATTCCTGATAATTTATGACCACCAGACTGGAGACCTGAGATAACATTTTTCGCCGGTGACTGAAGCAGAGCAATAATATCTGCTATCAATTCGTTTTTCGACTTAATGTTAACCAAAGTTTCAAGTTGGTCATCACCCAGGTAGGTAACCTCTTCAACGAATGCGCCCTTCAAAATAGGTCTTTCACCTTTCTTTCTGAATTCCTTTATCAATTTGGCAGCAGCATTGCCTGCATCACCAAACATCAGAGAAGTGGGACCCTGCAGGTTTGCATAGAGTTCTTCAAGGTTTTTTTCCGATTGGTCCATCGCTCTTTTCAGCAATGTGTTTTTGACCACTGTCAACTCAATATTCCTTTTAAAGCAAAGCCTTCTAAGATTGCTGGTATCTTCAGCATTCAATCCGGAAGTATCAGCTAAATAAATATACTCATTAGCATTTAATTGCTCCGTCAAGCTTTCAATAAGTTGATTTTTTTCCTCTTTTGTCATATTTGAATCATTTTACCTTGTAATAGCGATGAATAATTACACCGTCTTAGGATCGATTTGTATGCCCGGACTCATCGTGCTCGATAAGTATATGCTCTTTACGTATGTCCCTTTTGATGCACTTGGTTTGAGCTTAATAATTGTATTAATCAGTTCTTTTGCATTATCTGCTATCATATCTTCACTAAATGAAACTTTAGCAACAGCAGCATGAATAATTCCTGATTTATCAACCTTAAAGTCAATCTTTCCTGCTTTGACATCTTTTACCGCCTTTCCAATATCCATGGTAACAGTACCACTTTTTGGATTTGGCATAAGACCTCTGGGCCCTAATATTCTACCAAGTTGTCCAACTTTAGACATAACACTGGGCATTGTAATGACAACATCAATGTCAGTCCAACCACCTTTTATTTTCTGAACATATTCATCAAGTCCGACATAATCGGCCCCGGCAGCTTTAGCTTCATCTTCTTTGTCAGGGGTACACATAACAAGAACTTTTATTTCCTTACCCGTTCCATGAGGAAGGGCAACAGTTCCACGTACCATCTGATTGGCTTTTCTTGGATCTACACCCAAACGAATATCCAGGTCAACCGATGCGTCAAAGTTTGTAAAGGTTATATCCTTAACAATTTTAACAGCTTCGGATATTGGATAAATACCTTCATTATTGAATTTTGCTAAAACTTCCTTACGTTTTTTAGTTAATTTGGCCATTTCCCGCTTTTTAAAATTCTACTAACTTAACTCCATTAATTTTCTCCAAAAGGAGGTATGCCTTTAATTACCAAACCCATACTACGGGCAGTTCCGGCTACCATTTTCATTGCCGAATCAACAGTAAATGCATTTAAATCTACCATTTTGTCTTCTGCAATAGTCTTTACCTGTTCCCAGGAAATAGTAGCTACTTTGACCCTGTTAGGTTCAGGCGAGCCTTTTTTTAGTTTAGCAGCCTGTAATAATTGAACGGCAACAGGTGGAGTTTTAATAATAAAATCAAAGGATTTATCGCGATACACAGTAATAATAACCGGCAGAACCTGCCCGGCTTTCTCTTGTGTACGAGCATTGAACTGCTTGCAAAACTCCATAATATTCACACCTTTAGCACCTAATGCAGGTCCTACAGGTGGTGAGGGGTTTGCAGCTCCACCTCTGATTTGTAACTTGATTAAACCACTTACTTCTTTAGCCATGTTAAAAATTTAACTTTAAATTGTTTACTAATGCGTAACAGCTCTTAGATAATCGCAATTATTAAATTATAAACTTACTCTTTCTCAACCTGCATAAATCCTAATTCCAGAGGTGTTTTTCTGCCGAAGATTTTAACCATAACTTTCAACTTTTTCTTCTCCTCGTTAATATCTTCGATAATACCGCTAAAACTGTTAAAAGGCCCGTCAATAACCTTTACGCTCTCACCAACGATATAAGGTATATTAACTTCTTCGCCCTGCTCTGCAAGTTCATCAACTTTTCCCAAAATTCTTTTAACCTCAGACGGCCTTAAAGGATTAGGTTCTCCCTGAGTTCCTAAAAAACCGATTACATTAGGAATGCTCTTTATAATATGAGCTATTTCGCCAACCAATGCAACTTCAATAAGAATATATCCCGGATAAAGGTTTCTTTCTTTGCTCACCTTTTTTCCATTTCTGATTTGATATATCTTTTCTAACGGGATAAGGATGTTTGAAACGTAATCACTCAGATTTAGTCTGTTGATTTCGCTTTCCATATACTCCTTAACCTTTTTTTCCTTCCCGCTTATCGCTCTAACGACATACCATTTTTTTATTTGCTCGCTCATTCCTTATTGTAAATTGAGATAATATTATTACTACTGACAGAATTAAAAGTTTTTGTAAAAAACTTCTAAAATATTCTGGAATGAAAAATCCATAATGTAAACAATAGTCGCGATGATGAGGGAAGCAACAGACACAACAATCGCACTATTTTGAAGCTCACTCCATGAAGGCCAGGATACTTTATGAACTAATTCATCGTAGCTTTCCTTAACGTAAGCTTGTACTTTAAACTTTGCCATTTATCTAAATTTTTTAAGCACGGGTGGTAGGATTCGAACCCACGACTCCTGGTTTTGGAGACCAGAGCTCTACCAGCTGAGCTACACCCGTATCATATTTATTAGAACGATTAATATTTGCATATAAAGGTATTCCGAAAATTCGGAATACCCTTTATATCAAATATATTTATTATTTAAAACTATTCGATAATTTCTGTTACCTGACCGGCACCAACTGTTCTACCACCTTCACGGATAGCAAACCTAAGATTCTTAGCCATAGCAACTTCTGCAATCAGTTTAACTTCTATTGTAAGGTTGTCACCAGGAAGCACCATCTCAATACCATCTGGAAGGATGATCTCACCGGTTACGTCAGTTGTTCTGAAATAGAACTGAGGACGATAGTTGTTATGGAACGGTGTATGTCGTCCACCTTCTTCTTTCTTAAGAATATAAACCTCAGCTTTAAAGTGTGTATGAGGTGTAATTGAACCGGGATGGGCAATAACCATACCACGGCAAATCTCTTTTTTGTCAACACCTCTCAGCAACAGACCAGCATTGTCACCGGCTTCACCTCTGTCGAGTATCTTGCGGAACATTTCAACTCCAGTACATACCGACTTCAGTTTTTCAGCACCGAGACCGATAATTTCAACAGCTTCACCAACTTTGATAACACCCTGCTCAATTCTACCTGTAGCAACCGTACCTCTACCTGTAATAGAGAACACATCCTCAACAGGCATCAGGAATGGTTTGTCAACGTCACGCTTCGGCAAAGGAATCCAAGTATCACAAGCCTCCATCAATTCAAAAATCATCGGGACCCATTTTTCCTCTTTATTAAGAGCACCGAGAGCAGAACCCTGGATGATTGGAGTATTATCGCCATCAAATTCATAGAAACTCAACAGTTCTCTGATTTCCATATCTACAAGTTCGAGAAGCTCTTCATCGTCAACCATATCAACCTTGTTCATAAAAACAACAATTCTAGGAACACCAACCTGACGAGCAAGAAGGATATGCTCACGAGTTTGAGGCATAGGACCGTCAGTAGCAGCAACAACAAGGATAGCACCATCCATTTGAGCAGCACCTGTTACCATATTTTTAACATAGTCAGCGTGACCCGGACAGTCAACGTGTGCATAGTGTCTGTTAGCCGTTTCATATTCTACGTGCGCAGTATTAATAGTAATACCTCTTGCTTTTTCTTCTGGGGCATTATCAATCTCATCAAAAGATTTAAATGAGGCGAAGCCCTTATCTTGAAGATTAAGAGTAATAGCAGCGGTTAAAGTGGTCTTACCATGGTCAACGTGACCGATAGTTCCGATATTAACGTGCGGTTTTGAACGATCAAATGTTTCTTTAGCCATATCAAAAAATTTATTAT
>Ga0256913_10000071_pt1 | contig 42537 bp, 39 predicted proteins | sample Axial_MatmetaG_FD_185970 | JGI IMG/M metagenome (GOLD analysis project Ga0256913, IMG submission 185970) | Deep-sea worm associated microbial mat communities from Axial Seamount, Juan de Fuca Ridge, Pacific Ocean - Axial_Mat | ecosystem: Environmental > Aquatic > Marine > Oceanic > Microbial... | reverse complement strand
CTGCTTGCTGCAAAGACAATTGCAACAGGTTTGAAAGAGCTTGGAATTATGAAAGGTAATGTTGACGATATCGTAAAAGAAGGTGCCCACGCAATGTTCTTCCCACATGGTCTTGGGCATATGATGGGACTTGATGTTCATGATATGGAAGGCTTTGGAGAAGATTTCGTCGGGTATAACGATGAATTTAAGCGCAGTTCGCAATTCGGAACGGCATTCCTGCGCCTTGCCAAAAGACATCAGCCAGGATTCGTATTTACAATTGAACCGGGTATCTATTTCATTCCCGCCTTAATTGATATGTGGCGCAAAGAGGGTAAGTTTACCGATTTTATTAACTATGACAAGGTTGAAACTTACAAAGACTTCGGAGGAATAAGGATTGAGGATGATATTCTTGTTACCGAAACCGGATATCGTGTACTTGGAAAACCTATTCCGAAGACGGTTGCCGAGATTGAAGAGACCATGAGAGGTTAGGTCTATATAATTCAAACATTATGAAGAAGTTAATAAGCATTATTTTAACATTAAATTGAGGAAAAATATAATATTACTTTACTATTTTCGTTAGTTAGCAAAAAGATATTTTTAATACATTATTATTATATTTAATATTTTTTATTACTTTTGTCATTTAATGGGAATTTTGTCATCAAAATCAGATAAAAGTTATAAAGTAGCTGTCTTATTAATGTCAAAAGGATACTATTGTAATAGTGTTCAATGTGCTTATTTTAGTGGATTACAACTAGCAAAAGATAAAATATTGGAAAATATTGCTGACATTAGTAAATTTAAAAATGACCTAAAAAAGGAAAGTTCTCATTTAACTATAATTAGAAAAGCAGGTGAATATCTTAATACAGCTGACAGCAAAGGAAAGTTAATAGATCTGATGACTACATTAAAAAGATGGAGGAAAAATGCAATTTATGATGATACCATATTTAATGAAAGACAAGCTGCAGAAGCATTAAGTAACTGTGAAACTATTAGATATTTATTAAAACAAATATAATTATGAAATCAAAAGATTACATATACGGTTTATTGGAAGAATTGCACAAAATATTTCCATCATTTACATTTCGTTATCAATACGATGAATTGGACGAAAGTCATGTAATTGAGTATAGCCCATTTGATCTGATTGAAGGAGATGCCGATTTTGAAAATAAGAAATATTCAATTTTGGTTTCTTACTTTGAAATGAATTTTGGAGAATCTTTGGTTTTCATTAATGAATTTGATCCCGTCGGATTATCAAAACCTGAAAAGATTTATGAAGGACATTTTTGTTATTCTCCAAAAGATGAATCTCCATTAATTAAAGAACCTAACTCAATAAATCACAATTCTGATACAGAGTTATATTCCGGTGAAAATAATTACTCATTAGCGGCATAAATAATATGGAATCAAATATAAAATTATCGCCATTTAAATTTGAAAAATTCCTCGTTATTGAAAGTAGGATTAAAAGAAAGAAGCGTTCAGATAAAGATCTTGTGTTAAATTATAGAATAACACCATCAGGAATAATTGATGAAGCTAAAAAGATTTATGAGCTCAAACTCATTGTTGACATAATTGATGAAAATGAACAATTTGAATCAAATGTAGTGATTTTAGGCTTATTTGAATTCAAAGAGGTTATTGCAATAGATAATCTGACTACCTATTTCTATATAAATGCCCCGGCAATAATCTTTCCGTATGTCAGAGCATATATTGCCGCATTAACATCATTGTCCGGTTTTGAAACAATAAATCTACCTCCAATTAATGTTGGAGTTTTAAAAGAGGAATTAAAAAGCAATACTGTTAGGGCCAGCCTTGATTAGAATGTCATAAAAAACTTTCTTTTATATGTTAGAAATATGACTTTTTATCTTTGTAATTCTATTCTCTATGCTTTCCAGGTTAAGAATTGTCAAAAGTTATAAGTGTTATTATGAAAAAGTTTATTGGTTTTCTGGTTATTCTGATTCTTTTCTCCTGCTCACAGAAAAAGGAGAATTTCCCCGGAGATAATCAAATCACAGGTCTTGCTACACCTGTAAGACTTAATCCAGGACAGACGGAAATTGTTTTGAGTGATTATTTCAATGACATTTCATTGATTGACTCCGTCTCTCTGCCTGCTTGTCTCGTAGGTGAACTTACCTCTGATAAAAAATATCTGCTCGTCAGGGAAAAGGAAAAGGAGCTGCCTCCGTTAATGGTTATGAAAGTGTGGATTAAAGGTTATCCGTATTCTATCCTTATGAAGAAATCCGGGAAAGAAAAGGTTAGAATAACCTATGACCCGGGAGACGTCAAAGTCAAATCGGTTCAGATTGCCGGAGAGGTAAACGGATGGAATCCGAAAAATTCAAACTTCACTTTTAACAACGGTAAATGGACTATTGACCTATTACTCGATCCTGGGACGTACCAGTATAAACTTGTAGTTGACGGTCAGTGGATTATGGACCCTGCCAATCCCGATTCGGCGGACAATAATATCGGCGGTTTTAACTCACTTCTGAAAGTTGGTACGCAAAAAGGGAAAAAGCCTTCTCTCTTTACAGCGAAAAAAGACGGAAAAATATTTATCGGGTATAAAAATGATGTTGAGTCGTTTTTTGTCTTCTGGCAAAACTATGAAATACCGGCTCATAATGTTATCAAGTCAGGAAACGGTTATGAAATTACTCTTCCATGCGGCACTAAAAAACCTGAACGCTCTTTTGTCAGAGCCTGGGCTTATAATGAAAACGGTGTATCGAATGATATTCTGATACCCCTGCAATCGGGAAAACCGGTTTCGAGTGCAAAAGAACTTACACGTCACGACTGGCGTGCTTCGGTTTTCTATTTTTTAATGATTGACCGTTTTTACGATGCCGATACAACCAATGATTTCCCGGTTGACAATCCTGAAATATTACCGAAAGCAAATTTTAAGGGTGGCGATATTGCGGGAATTATCAAAAAGCTTGAGGAGGGGTATTTTGATTCTCTCGGAATTAATACGATATGGCTGTCACCAATAACGCAAAACCCGCTTGGAGCCTACGGATTGTGGCCGAATCCGAGAACAAAATTTTCGGGTTATCACGGTTACTGGCCCGTATCTTCTTCAAAAGTGGATTTCCGTTTCGGAACCGCAGGAGAACTTACTAAGCTTGTTAAGCTGGCTCACAAACATAATATAAACGTTATTCTGGATTATGTTGCAAATCATGTTCACGAGTTGCATCCGGTTTATATAGAGCACCCCGACTGGACAACACCGCTTTACCTTCCCGACGGAACAATGAATACCGAAAAATGGGATGAATACAGGCTTACAACCTGGTTCGACACTTTTCTGCCCACTCTTGACCTGTCGCGTGAGGATGTGGTTGATGTAATGACCGACTCGGCACTTTTCTGGCTCGAAAATTATAATCTCGACGGATTCAGACACGATGCCACAAAACATATTCCCGAATTATTCTGGAGGACATTAACAAAAAAGATTAAGGAAAAAGTTGAAATTCCTCAACATAAAAAGGTATATCAGGTTGGTGAAACCTACGGAAACAGGGAGTTGACAGGAAGCTATGTAAATACCGGAATGCTTGACGGACAGTTCGATTTTAATGTTTATGATGCCTCTGTTGCTGTTTTTGCCCGTGATAATGAGCCTTTTGGAAAGCTCAATGAGGCACTTCGCGAAAGTATCGAATATTACGGTTATCATAACCTGATGGGATATATTACCGGTAATCAGGATAAACCGAGGTTTATCTCTCTGGCCGGCGGTTCTTTGAAATTTGATGAAGATTCCAAGCTTGCAGGCTGGACCCGTGACATAGAAGTCGGTGACCCTGTAGCCTATAAGAAATTACAATCACTTATCGCTTTCAATATGACAATTCCGGGGATTCCTACAATTTATTACGGTGATGAAATAGGTATGCCGGGTGCCAATGACCCCGACAACAGACGGATGATGAAATTCGGCAACCTTTCACACAATGAATTGAAAACAAGGGAAATCACGGCAAAACTTGTCCATTTACGAAGAAACAACCTGCCGCTGACTTATGGTGATTTTCAGGTGCTTGAAGTTTCCGACAAAGTTTATGTATTTGCAAGGACATATTTTGACAAAATAGTAATTGTTGCATTTAATAAGTCTGCTAAAAAAAGAACCGTTGAGTTTCAGATTCCCGCGAGGTTTATGGATACTCAGTTAACCGGTAGTTTCGGGGCACCAGTTAAGAAGAACGGCAAAACCATAAAAGTTAGTCTTGAAGGAAATTCATTTGAAATTCTGCAATAATTCCTTGAACTTTCGGGATTTTAATCATTAACCATAAAAAAATTTAGAGTTTAGGGATTAGTAAAAAGCTAAAACAGGTATCTGTTTTAGAAATTAATTTATTATTATTCATCCGTAAAATCGGTATATCTTAAATATGCTTTGATAAATCTTGAGCTAAACAAAATTATTCCGGTGGTATTGGAACTGAAAAGCTAAATGATTTTGCCAACAACATAAATATTGATATACCATTGAATGATGATGACATATTAACCATTGATGCAACTGTTTCGGCTTATACTTCAGCTTCATCAAGTAATTTTAATCCTTTTAGCGGTGCATCATCAGGTGATGACGACGATGATAAAGGTAACGGAGGAGTAAGTGAACCGGTAACAGGAACGCCTTGGGTAGAATCAAGTGGAGCTTCAAAAAGTGATGTTTGGGTAAATGGTATTATAGGTTATAGCCATTCATCTGACAGTAGGAATAGTATTTATAGTGCTGACATTAGTTTTGCTAACGAATTTGATTATGTTTCATTTGGAGCCGGTTTTGGTATTACTAAGTTACTCAATCAGAAAAATACAGAGTTGAGTTTTGGAACAAAGGTATATTTTGACTCTTGGCGACCGGAATACCCAACCGAAATAAAAACTTATATTCAGGAAAACGGGGATCTAAATGCCGGTTTCTTTAATGGAGTGCCAATATTAAACAATAGTGGAAATCCTATTAATAAATATGGAACTTACAGATGGCAACCTTTTAAAAATTATTTAATCAAAGATAAAGGTAGAAACACCTATTCTTTTTCGTTAGGATTTTCACAAATATTAAGTAAAAGAATGCGATTTTTATTTTTTAACAATAAATTCAAAATTAATTAGTTTTGTAAAAAATTTCAAAATTGAATATGATGAAAAGAGCGATCTATTATTTTATTTTCATTTTTATTATGGCAGGTATGGTTACACTGGTTTCATCCTGCAATAAAGATAAAGATACAACTCCTCCGGTAATTACTATACTCGGAGATAACCCGGCAACTGCTTGCAGAGGAGCTGTTTATATTGATGCAGGAGCCACTGCTTCTGATGATGTTGACGGAGATGTTTCCAGCACCATAGCAGTTGTGGAAAATAATGTGAATACAGATGCGGTCGGGCAATATAGTGTTAAGTACAGAGCCAATGATAAATCGGGAAATTTCATTGAAGCACAACGGACGGTAAATGTGATTGAATGCAAGTAAATTACTGCACCATAATATAGTCTGTCGAATGAGATTTCTTAAAAAAAGGGAGTGCAGAGCCTTTCCATTTATGCTGAGACGATTGGGATTGGCATTGCTGTTTCTTACCCTTTCACGTATTTTAATCTTTTTTTTTAATACTGGGATGTTTGCCGGTTTGGGATTTGGCAACTTTATTTTTCTTATCATTGCAGGTTTGCGTTTTGATTTATTTACACTTGCAACTGCCAACCTGCCTTATATTGTACTTGTTTCGCTTCCATACAAATATAAATACACACGAATAAACAGGATTATCAGTGATATCTCTTTTTATTCACTTAATATCATTGCTTTTGCTGCAAATTTTATTGATATAATCTATTTCCGTTTTACTTTGAAAAGAACGACCTGGGATGTTTTTGATTTTATTAAAAAAAATCATGATGAGGTCGTTTCCCTTATGCCTGATTTTGTTAGAGACTTCTGGTTGCCATTTCTTTTGTTTATTGTTTTTTCTGTGGTTTTTGTTATGTTAGCATCACGAATTAAACTTAACCTGAACTATTTTAACAATTATAGCATAAAACGATATGTCAGCGGAAGTGTGAAATTTGTAATAATAATTCTTTTTACAACATTTGCCATCAGGGGAGGTATTCAGGATAAACCGATAAATATTATTAATGCTGGAGAATACACACAACCGAGATACTTTCCTTTAGTAGTAAATACTCCGTTTACATTGATTAAGACTATTGATGAATCTGCCTTGCAGGAGATTAATTATTTTAATGATGAAACGGAATTAAGTAAAATATTCAATCCGTTGATTACAACTGATAAGAATCGGGAGTTCAAGAAATTGAATGTATTTATCATTATCCTCGAAAGCTTTTCGGCTGAACAGAGTGCATACCTCAACCCTGACCTTGAAAACGGTAATTATATCGGTTATACACCGGTATTAGATTCTATTATGATGCATAGTCTTGTATTTCATGGTTTTGCAAATGGAACGAGGTCGATTGAGGGTATTCCGGCAACATTATCAAGCATTCCGGCATTGTTGAAATCTCCATATCTTTCTTCTCCTTATATTGGGAACAGTATCAATTCTGTTGCCGGATTACTTAAGAAAAAGGGCTATTCCACAGCTTTTTTTCATGGTGGTACAAATGGTACTATGGGATTTGAGGCTTATTCGAAAATTGCCGGATTCGATAAATATTATGGTCGTAAAGAGTATAATAATGATGATGATTATGATGGTAACTGGGGTATTTTTGATGAACCTTTCCTGCAATATACGGCAGAAAAGCTGAATGAAATGGAAAAGCCTTTTTGTTCTGCGATTTTTACTTTATCGTCTCATCATCCTTTTACAATTCCAGAAAAGTACAAGGGGAAATTCAGAAAGGGACCGAGTCCTATTCAGGAGAGTATAATGTATGCCGATTATTCGCTGGGGAAGTTTTTTGAAACTGTATCGAAATATCCCTGGTTCGATAGTACTATTTTTGTTTTAACAGCTGATCACACGTCACTTGTCTATCACCCTGAACTTAGAAATTCGCTTGGACAGTATGAAATACCTATAATATTCTATCAGTATGGAGTGTGGGAAGATACTATAAGTGCCGAAATTGCCCAGCAAACCGATATCATGCCGTCGGTGCTTGATTATCTGAATTATGATAATAGTTTTATTGCTTTCGGTAGCAGTGTTTTTAATGAAAAACAACCTCATTTTGCAATTTCTTATTCAAACGGAACATACCAATTAATAAAAGATAACTATCTTTACCAATTTAATGGTGAAAAGGGGGTTGCTATGTATAATTATAAAAAGGACAGACTTCTGCAATGGAATATCTTAAAAAGGCAAATGGGGACAGCACAAGAGATGGAGTCTTTTACGAAGGCTGTAATTCAGCAATTCAATAACAGGGCAATACACGATAAACTGATTGTTAAATAAGAATATATGGGGAAGAAGAGTATTACATTTATTGTAAATCCTATTTCCGGAATTATCGGAGTAAAAAGAAAAGAGAATGCTATAAAAAATTGGGTTGATAAGTCGAAATTTGACTATCGTATTGAATATACACAATACGCTGGCCATGCTACTGAAATTAGTGCTAAAGAAGTTCTAAAGGGAACGGATATTATTGTGGCTGTCGGAGGTGATGGTTCTGTGAATGAGATTGCTAAAGAGCTAATTGGTTCTGATTCCGTACTTGGGATATTGCCTGCAGGCTCAGGAAACGGACTTGCTCATCATCTCGGCATACCTATCAGTTTGCGGAGAGCAATTGATGTACTAAACAGAGGCAAGATTTTAAGAATGGACACAGGCTCTGTCAATGACAGGGTGTTTGTTAGCCTTGCCGGTATTGGGTTTGACGGTCTGGTTGCTGCTAAGTATGCAAATACAAAGATTCGTGGTTTTTTGTCATACCTGAGAATTGCAACGGAAGAATATCAGAAATACAAACCTAAGAAGTATAAAATTGATATTAACGGCAAAACAATAAACCAAAGGGCTTTATTCATTATTTTTGCCAATTCAAACCAGTTCGGATACAATGCTCCTATTGCTCCTGAAGCCAGAGTTAACGACGGTCTGCTTGATGTTGTAATATCACAGAAACCTTTATTGGTTGAAATGCCTTTGATCGCAGGATTGATGTATTGGCGAAAAATTGATAAGTCGAAATATGTAAAAGTTATTCAATCACCGGAGATCATTGTTGCCACAAAGAAGAAAAGGTGGGTAAACATTGATGGTGAGGCAATTAAATTGGATAAAAAGATACATGTTAAAGTGATACCCCATTCGCTAAATGTCATTATTGCGTAAGTAAACTAATGAGCTTATTCAAAGTAAACTCACCGCACCGCTACGTGAAAAAAATCGCTGTGGCACTATGTGAAATATCCAACCTGCCTGCATAAAGTCGTTGCATCGCAGCTTAATATTCAGTAAAGTCTTTCCTACTCGGGAACATATTCACGAAAAGTGCCATCAGAATAAAACACTACTATTTTCTCCGTTAGCCCCGTATCTATAATTTTCTCGTCTTTAGAAAAGATATCTTTTCGTTTTACATCTTTAGCCGTTTTATCAATTTTTCCCTTTTCCGTTGCCTGTTTTCCATCTTTCATTTCCGGATTGGATTTGTTCCCGACAATAAACATTTGTCCTTTTCCGAATAAAAGCCAGTCGGAATTTATTTCCGGATAAGTGGAAAGAAGCTTCATTATGAAGTCAAGACTAGGTTTATTTCTGCCCGACAAAATATGGGATACACTCGAACGCTGAACATCAATTTCGTCAGCAAGACGAGTAGGAGAGAGGTTGAGTGTTTTTAAAATTAACTGAATGCGATCTGTCATAACAATACTCCCTTTTTGTGTGAAATAAACTGTCATTTTTTCTGTTTACAAAAATACATTTTATATTAATTTTGCAACTGTAAAAGTTACAAATGTAATCAATATCAGCACTGTTTATAAATATATAAACGGTTACAAATGTAAATAATTGTATCTATGTACACAATTAATAATTAAGTTGTAAGGTGTTGTAAACCAGGTTTATTGTTTGTTATTACTAATTTGGTCAAATTATACTTTTTGTTAAGTTAAAATTAAATAATAACTTTATATAAAAGCTGTAAAAGTCTGAAAAAGAAGATATAAAATAAAATCAATGCTGGTTATTCTTGATGGTTTGGATTTATTTATAATTGTAAATTTTGTTAATTGTTCCCGTTTTCTAAATTATAATATTTAAAGTACGGCAAATCAGATCAGAAGGAATAAATTGTGATATTTTTTGCAAGATTGTAGCAATTAATAAATTTGATGTGTACAAATGTAATATATGTTTTCTGCTTGTAGTTGCAAACTGTGAAGTGAAAGAGCTTTTCTCGCAGTTTCAAACTGTGAGGAAAAAGCAAAAAAAGCGCAGAGAAACTGCGCTTTTGATAAGATATTTATGTTATTAGTCCAGTTTATGAACAACCAGTCCGCTTCGTAATTTAGGCTCGAACCAGGTTGTTTTTGGCGGCATAATATTGCCGCTGTCGGCAATATTGATAAGTTGTTTCATTGACACTGGATAAAGGGCAAAAGCCACTTTCATTTCACCGCTGTCAACGCGTTTGCTCAATTCTTCCAATCCGCGAATACCGCCAACGAAATCAATTCTTTGCGAGCGTCGCAGGTCTTCGATACCAAGCAAAGGTCCGAGAACGTGGTCAGACAGAATAGTGACGTCCAGCACTCCGATAGGGTCATCATCGTTGTATGTTTCATCCTTTGCCGTTAAAGAGTACCATCTTCCTTCAAGGTACATCCCGAAGTTATGAAGTTTGTCGGGTTTGTAAATATCTTTTCCCAACTCTTTAACCTCAAAACTTTCTTTTAACGTTTCGACAAATTCCTGAGGCTTCATCCCATTAAGGTCTTTTACAACGCGGTTATAGTCGATAATGGTCAACTGGTTATCAGGAAAATGCACTGCAAGGAAGTAATTATACTCTTCATTTCCAGTATGATTCGGGTTTGCTTCTCTTTTTTCCTTTCCGACAAGGGCGGCAGCGGCAGTACGATGATGTCCGTCGGCAACATAGGTATAAGGAATAGTATCGAAAAGTTTAATTATTTTATCATTTATATCCTTTTCCTTTATAATCCAGAAATGATGTCCGACACCGTCGTTGGCAACAAAATCATAAACAGGAGTATTCATTATCACATATTCCTTAATGATACTGTCAAGCTCTTCAAATGCAGGATATGCAAAAAAGACAGGTTCCAGATTAGCATTATTAATTCTTACATGCTTCATCCTGTCTTCTTCCTTGTCGGGACGGGTCAGTTCATGCTTCTTGATTACTCCATTCAGATAGTCCTCAACGGCAGCACAGCCTACTATGCCGTATTGTGTTTTTCCGAACATAGTTTGTCCGTAAATATAGAGGTAGTCTTCATCATCTTGAACGAGCCAGCCTTCTTTCTGAAACTTTTCAAAGTTTTCTTTTGCCTTTTCATAAACCTGTTTTGAATGAACATCAATACCTTCGGGTAAGTCTATTTCAGGTTTTATTATATGCAATAGCGAATATTCATTTTCTTCGGCTTCCTTACGGGCTTCTTTCGAGTTAAGTACATCATAGGGTCTTGAAGCTACTTTTTGTGCCAGCTCTTCAGGCGGGCGTAGTCCTTTAAATGGTTTTAATATAGCCATAGTTATTTATTGTAATTAGTATTGTTTATGAAAGAATGTTATTAATTCTCAATGATATCAGATGGCATTTCGTCCTCAAAAGCAGCATGCTGAGGTTGGCTGTTATATTTGTTGCCCTGATATGACCTGTTATTGTTATGATTGCTCTTTTGTAGAGAACTTATCAGAGCACCAATCATTTTTGTCATCTCCATCAGAAAAGTTCTTGATTCCTCGACAAGAGTATCAGTTATCAATCCCTGTTTTTCAGCAACTGAAGTGTAAACGACACACTCCCTGATAGAACTTTTAGCCATTTTCAGATAATATACGAACTGGCTCTTATTTCTGGCAGAACCTTCTGAAATGTAGAGAGCAATATCCTGTGCAGAAGCATTGAACCTGTTTATCAACTCTCTGGAATGATCCGTGGGAAACAATCCCGTTGCATTAAAGACCCAGTCTATATAATCCAAAGCTTTGTGATAAATTCTTAGATCTTCAAATCTGAAAAATGTTTGAGTTCTTGGGGTTTCGTTTTCCATTTTTTAGTTGCTTTATGTATTTAAAATTAATTTACTTTGAAAGTCGTATCTCCTTTTTTAAGGAAGTTTATAATTTGCTGTGCTGCTGCAATTCCTGCATTGATGTTTGCTTCAGCAGTCTGAGCTCCCATTTTCTTAGGAGTGAAGAAACACCTGTTACCAAAATCAGATTCAAGTTCAGCTTTGCAGTCGGGTGCAATATCTGAAACATATTTAAAATCACCTCTGTCGTTAAATACTTTAACAAGATCATTTTCATCAATTACCTCTTTTCTTGCCGTATTGAGCAGTGTGGCACCTTTTGGCATCCTTGATAAGAGGTTGTAATTAATTGAGTTTCTTGTGTGCTCATTTGCAGGGATGTGCAATGAAATATACTGGCACAAGCTGTAAAGCTCTTCTTCAGTGTCAACAGCTTTTACACCATAACTTTCAATTTTCTCTTTTGCAACAAAAGGGTCGAAAGCATAAATCTCCATACCAAAACCCTTAGCTATTTCTCCAACAAGGCTGCCAACGTGACCAAAAGCGTGAATGCCGAGTTTTTTGCCTTTTAGCTCTGTTCCGGCAGTGCCGTTTAACTTATTACGAGCCATATAGACCATCAGTCCAAGAGCAAGTTCTGCAACGGCATTTGAATTTTGCCCCGGAGTGTTCATCACGACAATATTCTTTGCAGTTGCCGCTTCAAGGTCAATATTGTCGTAGCCTGCACCGGCCCTGACAATTATCTTCAGGTTTTTAGCGGAATCAATGACCTCTCTGGTTGCTTTGTCGCTTCTTATTATTAGTGCGTCAACATCTTCAACGGTTTTAATAAATTCGGACTGATCAGCATATTTTTCAAGCAGTATGCATTCATAACCTGCATTTTTGCAGACTTTCTTTATGCTATCCACTGCAGCTTTTGCAAATGGTTTAACGGTTGCAACTAATACTTTTGTCATAATAAATAGTTTTTTTTCTATCAACATTAAGGACAATTGTCAGGGCTTATTAGTTTACAGGCTATCTGACAAATATTGATATTCCTGCTCTGTCGATATGTTCAATTAATTTTTTCTCTTTTATTTTATTATAAATTATTACATCTAACTATACGGCTTGTAAGATTTCTGTTTTTATGCAGTCGTATCCACACTTTGCCGTCAATTATGTATCCATCCTGAAAGCTCTGTTCGATAACCGGTTTTGGACCTGCTATATTATTGTACTCCTTATCTTTGAGGATATCTTGCAGAGTTTTCCAATTTAATTCATACGTATTTTCAAAAGCCGTAATCAAACCTTGCTTTTCCATCTCATTCAAATCATTTTTCCGATAAACCTATCTAATTGCCGTAAAGCTTTATTGAAATTCCAAAATCTTTGCTGTCGCCGTACTTCTGCCGGTATATTCATATATATAAAATATATTAAATATTTTTCTCAAATTCCTGCATCACAGCAATTAGTGCTTCAACGCTTTCTTTTGGTAGAGCATTATAAGTTGATGCCCTGAAACCGCCAACCGACCTGTGCCCTTTAATACCAATCATCCCTTTTGCTGTGGCAAACTCATAAAATTCTTTTTCAAGGTCTTTATATTCATCGTTCATAACGAAACAGATGTTCATCAATGAACGGTCTTCTTTGGCTACCGTGCCGACAAACAGTTTATTTCTGTCAATTTCGTCATAAAGAAGTTGTGCCTTTTCAATATTCTTTTTCTCCATTTCTGCAATTCCTCCAGTATTTTTTAACCATCGTAGTGTTTGCAATGCAGCATAAACAGGAACTACCGGAGGAGTATTGAACATTGAGCCTTTGTCGATGTGAGTCTGATAATTGAGCATAGTAGGTATTGCCCTGTCAACTTTTCCGAGGATGTCATCTTTAATAATTATAAATGTCACACCTGCAGGTGCAAGATTTTTCTGTGCACCACCGTAAATAAGAACATATTTCGAAATATCAATAGGTCGACTGAAAATATCGGACGACATATCAGCTACCAAAGGTATTGGACAGTCAATATCCTTTCTTATCTCGGTACCATAAATCGTGTTGTTTGTTGTGATATGAAAATAGTCGGCATCTTTAGGTGTTTTATAATCTTTAGGGATATAGTTGAAGGTTGAATCTTCCGAAGATGCAACAACATCAACCTCGCCAAAAAGTTTTGCCTCTTTGATGGCTTTTTTTGCCCAGGCTCCTGTGTTTAGGTATGCAGCCTTTTTCTTCATCAGGTTATAGGGAATCATAGCGAACTGAGTACTAGCACCTCCTCCGAGGAACAATACCGAATAACCTTCGGGAATATCCAATAACTCTTTGAAAAGTGCCTGTGCTTCGTCCATAACCGCTACAAACTCTTTGCTTCTGTGTGATATTTCCATCAGTGACAAGCCTGTTCCTGCAAATTCAGTTATTGCATTTGTAGTGTTCTCAATAGTAGATTGGGGCAGGATTGACGGCCCGGCGTAAAAGTTATGTTTTTTCATTTTTTTTAATTTAAAAAGTATTTTATTAAAGAATTGAGCAAAAGTAAAATTTTATTATGAAATAAATAATTTATTTGAAATATATTTTAATGACTATTTTTGCTTCATTGATAAAGGCTGTAAAATTGGTAAGATGAAAGTTGAAAAAAGAATTGATACATTTGAAGCATTGGGTGAAAAGTTAGTTTCTTTTAAAGATGCAAATGTTAATGATAATAGCCGGTTAGAGATACTTATTCGCGACGGAGTGCACTATAACGGTTGGTTTACCGAAGACAATGTCAGGAATGCAATTGTAGCCCTTGGTGATAGTATGATCAACGGCAAAATCGGAAGATGGCTCGAACCTTATATGGATGCTTTCGTTGGAAATGAAAATTCAGGAACCGTTGGTGTTGTATTGGCCGGAAATGTTCCAGCAGTCGGTTTCCACGATTTTTTGTGCGTCTTGATGTCGGGAAACAAATTTCTAGGTAAAATGGCGTCTGATGACAATGAACTAATGCCTGCAATTGCAGACATTTTGACCGGTATTGAACCCACGTTTAAAGATTACATCGAATTTACCGAAGAAAAGTTGCAAAATTTCGATGCCATTATTGCCACAGGAAGCAACAACACATCCCGCTATTTTGATTATTATTTCGGTAAATATCCGAATATCATCCGCAAAAACAGAAACGGCGTTGCCGTTCTTACGGGAAAAGAGACGTTAGATGAACTAAAAAATCTTGGGCAGGATATTTTTCAGTATTTCGGGCTGGGATGTCGGAGTGTTTCAAAGCTCTTTGTTCCCAAAGGATATGACTTCAGCAGATTATTTGAATCATTATCGGGATATAATAAAATCACTCACCATCATAAGTACAGCAATAATTACGATTATTATAGATCAATCTTTCTCCTGAATAAAATTAATCATTTTGATAACGGATTCCTGATGATAAAGGAGGATATTTCGTATGCTTCTCCTCCCTCGGTTTTGTATTTTGAGTATTACAACAATCTCAATGATCTGGAAAACAGACTGAGAAATGAACAAGAGTTTATTCAATGTGTTGTAGGTAGTCCTGATGTGCTCAGTAATGCCATACCTTTCGGAAATGCACAAAACCCCGAATTGTGGGATTATGCTGACGGTGTTGACACAATGGCATTTTTGTTAGGATTGAAATAGCTAAATGCAGATAAAATGTTAAATAATCACTTATGTTAAAAATAAAATTTCTCCCGGCTCTATCTTTTATTCTTCTGTCGCTTTCACTTTCCGGTCAGCCTGATAAATCAGTTGTGAAAGGGATTGATGCATTCGAAAAGGGTAATTATAAACTTGCGTATCAGTCTTTAAATTTTGCACTCGACAGTCTTGTTTTTCTGTCGTCGGATGAAATAGCCTCAGCATATTTGTATAGAGGGAGATCGTCGTTGGAACTTTTGTATGATGCCACTTTGAAAGGCGACTCTAAAGAGGCTGCAAAATATAAAAACGCTTTTTTTGATGCTTACGCTGATTTTAGAAATGCTCTCAAATTTGATTCAGGGATATTAAAATATGAAATAAAGAAAGAGGTTGATAATCTGTATGAGCCTCTTCTGCAGACAGGGCTTGCGCAGTTAAATGCAGTTTATGACGGCAATTATGACCCCGATGATGCTAAAGTGGCTTTGATGTATGCCGGCGAATGCCTTATTACTGCCAATCAGATTAAGGAGAATTATGTGGCTTACGATCTTCTTGGGCAGGTTAATCTGGAGATGCAGGATACGTTGAAAGCCTATAATTATTTTTTGAAATCGAAAGCACTTTTTAAGGCAGACGGCTCTTTGACTCCTGATTTACTGGTGGGGTATGTCTATTATAGGCTGGCCCTCATTGATTTGAAAAAAATGAAAGATCCGCAGCGTGCTTTAGGATTTTTAAAAGAGGGAACTGATGCGGTAAATTCGGAGTATGAAAAAATTGAAGCTGCAGCATTGCCTCCTGACAAAAGAACAAATTACAAGGAATTGTATAACGGTGTAATGCAGGATTTAGAGAATCTTAGACGCGACATTTATATTGATTATCCCGAGTATGCCGAAGCAGGAGTTTCTGAGTTTAAAGAGTCATTAAAAAAATCGCCCGATGATTATGCAACCTTAATAGCCCTTGCTAGTCTTTTGGAAAAGAGTGATGTTGACAGTGCGATTTCAGTATATAAAAAAGCTATTGAAGTTGAGCCCTCGCATGAAGTTGCCTGGTTTAATCTTGGTGTTTTATATTATAATATGGGTGTGAGATTAAATTTGACAGCAAAAGCTTTAAGCGATCCCGATTCAACAGTCTATTTCAATAAAGAAGCAGAACTGAAATATGAAAATGCACTGCCGTTTCTGCAAAAGGCTTTTGAAATAAATCCAAACTCCGTAGAAACCATTCATGCTCTGAAGCAGATTTGTTTGAAAACCTACCGTTATGAGGAGTATGACCTTTATGACGAACTTGAGAAAAAATTCAGGAACAAATGAGCAAACATCCACGCTTGTTCATCTACTTTATCCCTCTTTCTTTCTTTATCTGCTCATAAGCGGCATTCACTTCCTGGAATTTTTCTTTGGCTGCCTTTTGGAACTCCTTGCCAAGATGGCTAACCTTATCGGGATGGTATTTAACCGCCATTTTACGATATGCTTTCTTAACTTCCTCATCAGTTACATCCACGCTTATCTCAAGTATCTCATAAGCACTGTTAATATCTTTGTAAAACATTGCCTTTACTGATGTAAAATCGGATATCGAAATGCCAAGGTAACCGCTAATCAGTTCAATCATTTCCACCTCTTTGGCATGTATGTGGCCGTCAGCCTGGGATATCCCAAAAAGATAATGCAGAAGCTGAAGCCTGGAAGAGTAATCCATATATTTCTTTATCTGTGATGAAACAGCCTGTAGGTCAATCTCATGCTTGAGTATTTCACGAAGCATCAGGATGTTATCTTTTGCCAGCTGATTATCAAACTGTTGAGTGAAGAACCGCTTTACAAAATCAAGTTCAGACTTTAAAACTTTTCCGTCAGCTTTCATAACAGCTGCAGACAAAATTATCAGGCTGGCGGCAAAATCGCCGGGACGGGTTCGGTTTACATTGCCTTTTACATAAGGATGACCCTCCTGATATTCAAAAGTGCCGCTTTGCATTCCGTCGTACATCGACCCAAAGACCATTCCAAGCAAGCCTCCGATTGGTCCGCCAAAGGCCCAGCCCAGCCCAAGTCCGACCCATTTACCATATTTTCCCATAGTTTAGATTATAACTGATTATTTTGCAATTGCCGGCACATTTCCGGTTAATGAAGCAAGAAAAGTAACAATCTCTTTTGACTCTTTCTTCGAAAGGTCTTTGTTCAACTCCAGTTTAGCCATTATTTTTACCGCATCCTCCAGTTTTTCGACACTGCCGTCGTGGAAATATGGATAGGTTTTGTCAATATTTCTCAATGACGGAACTTTAAACAGATATTTATCACTCTCATTTTTAGTAATCATCATTCTACCATCATCAATTTCCTTGCTATTTGTATATTTCCGGTAATCATCATAGAGACCGAACTTTTGGAACATATTTCCTCCCAGAAGTGCCCCTGTGTGACAAGTTATGCACCCAACATTCATAAAGGTTTCCAACCCTTTCTTTTCTTCTGTATTCAATGCATTTTCATCTCCCTTCAAGTAGTTGTCAAATCTTGAAGGAGTGATAAGCTCACGTTCAAAAGCTGCAATCGCATAGGTTATATTCTTAAAAGTCAGTGGTTTTTCCTCATCAGGAAATGCTTCTGCAAATAATTGCCGGTAATTTTTATCTGCCGAAAGCCTCTTTACAAGAAATTCTTCAGATGGTATATTCATCTCAACAGGATTGAGAACCGGACCTCCGGCCTGCGCTTCAACATCTTTTTCACGTCCGTCCCAAAACTGAGCAAAATGAAATGCTGAATTGAAAACGGTCGGGGAGTTTCTGGTGCCGTTGTTTCCGGCATCTCCAGGTGATGTTGGAAGATTGTCAACACCATAAGTAGCAAGATTATGACAGGAATTACAACTGATATTTCCTTCAAGTGATAACCTTGTATCGTTATAAAGTATTTTTCCAAGTTTTACTTTAGGAACGGTTACTTTATTATCAGGATTGTCTGCTGTTTCCGGAATCACGGCAAAATACTTCTGAGCTTTTGTCAGTATGTCATCCTTTGCTTTTTCGCTTTTTGCACCGGTTGCATTTTTGTCTGTAGCCTGATTACATCCGAAGATAATGGCCGAGGAAACGAAAATTAATAAGATTAGCTTTTTCATAATAATAACATTTATAGTTAGTTCATTGTCTTTGACGCAAAGATAAAAATAAATTTACACTTCAATTTCTTTTTCCGTAAAACTAATACCAAATGATTCAAGTTCTTTTAAAACAGGCATATAGATATCTTTAGTCGTTGGTAGTTTAACTCCTGTTGATGATATTTCTCCGGTAAGAATTAATTTTGATGCAATGGCAACCGGATATCCAACAGTAATGGCCATAGCAGTGCAGGTACTATCTTTCCCTTCGACAGCCATTGATGATTCAAGTACTTTGCTCGTTCCATTCAGTTCATAGTCGAATCTGTGCTGCATAACTATCATATCTTTATCATCTTCATCAAGTTTCCATTTTTCTTCCAGGATTTTTTGTAGTATTTGTGCAGGTGTGGCTTGTTTCAGTCCGATTTTCACATCTTCAAAAATTCCAAGCCATCTTAGTCTGTACATAAAAATTGAGTCTTCCTCAAGACCTACATATTTTGCAAACTTTTGTTCTACAGTAAGTTCCTCTTCATATCTCAGGAAGGTGTTGATAAAGTCACGATAGGTCATATTTTCTGAGTTTTCAACAATGAAGGAGTCATCTGTAGCTCCCACTTCGACTAATGTTTGCCAGGTTTTGCTGAATCCTGGCCTTCTTATTGTACCCCTATAGATAGTTGGGATGTCTTCAAGTCCATAAATTGTCCTGTATTTCAAAGAATCGCGGTTAGGATAATTTTCGAATTCTCCATACCCGTTGATGTGCATCCGCTGATTCCGTGTAAAAACTTTGTGGTATGGTATGTATTTATATGCACCATGGCTGATAAACTGAGCACCTCCCTGACCGGCCACGACAACATTTCGTGGGTTCCAGGTAAATTTGTAATTCCACGGATTATTATCATGTTTCGGTGCGACGAGGCCGCCTGTCGATGATCTGAAAGCCGTTAGCATAGCACCCTTCTCTTTCAGCTCACAAATAACTTTCATAGCCGACATATGATCAATTCCAGGATCAAGACCAACTTCATTTAGCAGAATAGTCCCGTTTTCTTTAGCTTGCTGGTGAAATTCCTTTACTTCTTCAGAGACATAAGAAGCCGTGACCATATCTTTTTTAAACCTGATACAAGTTTTGGCAACAAGATAATGCATCCGTGCAGGCAGCATTGAAATTACAAGGTCGGCATTGCTGATGTATTTCGCTCTTTGCTCGTCGTTGAAAACATCAAAAGTAACAGCTTTCCCTCTTGGACAGCCCTTAAGACGTTTTTCGGCCATCTCTTTGGAAATGTCACCAACAGTTACTTCCCAGTTATATTTGTCCGAGTTTTCAGTCAGGTATTTTATGAGACAGGGTGTTGACAACCCAGCACCGATAATGAAAATATTTTTCATTTTATGAATTTTTGTTTGAATTATTTTTTATTTGATAAAATCTTTCATATATTCAAAATCAGGAGTAAAATTACCCCTGTGAAGTATCAATGCTCTTTTAATGGGATTAGGAAGTGCAAGTTCTTCATAAGATACCGAATAGTCTGTTTCTACAATAGGTTTTACATATTTAGAAAGTGCTTTGCTAAATGCGATAGACGATTCTCGCGGCAACTCGCTGGGCAGAATATCAACAGCCATAACAAGAATGCCTTTTCCCTGAAATCCCATTGAAGCTTCATCATCATCAGGGTTATACACGAAAACGGGATCTTCAATTTCCGTTCCTTTATGTGTGATTTCAATTGAACCGTCAGGGTCACAGGTGACGTCGCCTATAACCGTAAGTTTAGGAGTGCCGTTGCCAAATGCTTTTTTAACCCACTTTTTAGTGATTATTTTAGGATATCTTTCGTCCCAGTACATACAATTCATCAGGATGGACAGATGGGGAAGGTATTGTTCGAAAACGCCGACATATTTTTCGGGATGCTTGTAGTAGTCCTGCAGTTCAAACTTATCACTTGCATTTTTTGGAACCGACATATCCCATTCCTTAAAAATAACTTTATATAATACGTTGTTTGATAGCTCTTTGTGTTTATTTAGTAAAAGTAATTCTTTAGGTGATATTTCTTTGATAGGAAGGAGCTCGGCAATCTCCTGAGCACCGTTTGATACATTGCCATAGCCTGTAAATCCTATTGTGAGTGGTGTCAGTTCGGCAGGCAGGCCGTGTTCGGCAATTTCTTCGCCAACATTGGAAATGACTTTTTTAGCTTCCTCAAGAGAATTGTATTTGTGTGCTTGTTCAATTTTCAGGAACGGTGTTTCAATACCATATTCCATCAATCGTTGTCCTAATGACCATAAGGAATTAATCATTCCTGCCAGTCCTGCAAATTTACCAAAGAAAATGAGCCTTTTACCATCATCATCGGCAACCTTTTCATAATCAATAAGATTAATTTTCTTCTCTACCATTCTTTTTAATAGCGGCATATTGTATTCCTGGCCTTTGATAGTGTGCGAAAAGAATATATAGGTTTTCTCATCTTCAAAATAATCAATAGGCATCTCCTTAACTCCGAAAATAACGGGTGCCTTTCTAACATCTTTAACAATTTTTGCTCCTGCTGCAGCAAATTCCTTATCAGAAAATATTCTTTTTGGGGAAGATTCAACTAATATTTCCAGCCCTTGTTGTTCAATCAATACTTTTGCCAAATCCGGAGTTATTGCTACACGCCTCTCCATTACGTATTTATCCTCGTGACGGATACCTATTATGTTATTCATTTGTGTGTTTTTTTTTGTGTTTATATTATTTGGCAAACATAGAAAAAAACATCATTATTAAAAGAAATATTTTTGACTGTTTTTTCATAAAATTTATATCTTTGCAACCTGAATTTAGAAATTGTTTTTTATTCAAAGAAATTATTAATTGAATTTACTGAGCCTTTCGATAGAAATATCTCCCGATTAGCCTGAACAATAATTTCTAAGGCAATGAGTTTTTAGGATAAAAAAAGAAACGGCATCAAAAATAAAAAATAAAAATTATGGATTATAACACAACAAGAGACAAGCTGATAATTAAAGAGTATGGAAGGAATATGCAGAAGCTCATTCAGCAAGCAATGGAGATTGAAGATAAAGAAAAGCGTACTGAATATGCTAAATTAATAGTTGCCGTTATGGGAACGATGAACCCAGGCATTCGCGATTCGGGAGATTTTAGGCATAAATTATGGGATCATCTTCAAATAATGTCAGAGTTTAATCTTGATGTTGATGCTCCCTATCCGCTGCCAACTCCTGATTCTATAAATAAAAAACCGGAAAAGCTTCAATATAAAGCTAATCGTATTCGCTATCGTATGTATGGTGTTAATATCGTTAGGATGATTAAAAAAGCAATAGAGTATGAGGAGGGTGAGGAAAAAGATGCTTTGATAAAAACAATTGCCAACCACATGAAAAAATCATATCTGGCGTGGAACAGAGACTCTGTTTCTGATGATCTTATTGCCGAGCAGTTAAAAATTCTATCAGATGGCAAGCTGGAATTAAAAGAGGGTATGAAGCTCAATTCCACTTCAGAAATTTTATTACGAAACAGAAAAAAGAAATCTACAAATAATAATACTAAGCAATTCAAATCAAAAAAAGGTAGCTGGGCAAAAAAAGGAAGAAGGCCGAGGTAGCATATATAAAGACCGTTACAATATAGGTGAACAATTGAAATCTAATCATTTTACTTGTTTTTATAAGAATTTTTCCGTTAAATTCATTATTGTTCATATTTTTTTATTTTTTTATCCAAAAACTATTCCATAAATAATTTACTTTCGTCTGTCGAAAACTGAATTTGTTACTATTAGTTTAAAATAAACATATATGGCATCTTTTGAGATTACAGGCGGAAGCCAATTATCCGGTGAGATTATTCCACAAGGAGCAAAAAACGAAGCTTTGCAGATTATCTGTGCCGTCTTGCTCACCCCTGAGAAGGTTACTGTTCATAATATTCCCGATATCAGAGATGTTAACAAGCTCATATCTTTAATAGAGGATCTTGGCGTTAAGGTAGAAAATATATGTGAAGGCACTTTCGAGTTTAAAGCCGATAATGTTAATCTGGATTATCTGCGAACAGAAGATTTTAAAATAAAGGGAAGTAGTTTGAGAGGTTCAATAATGATTTTAGGACCTTTGTTGTCAAGATTTAAAAAGGGCGTTATTCCCCAGCCCGGTGGTGATAAAATCGGAAGAAGAAGGCTTGATACTCATTTCATTGGAATGAAAAATCTTGGTGCCGAGTTTACCTATGTCAAAAAAGAGAGTCTCTTTTCGGTTGAAGCATCTAATCTCCGTGGTGCTTATATGCTGCTTGATGAAGCTTCCGTTACAGGAACTGCAAATATTGTAATGGCTGCCGTGCTTGCAAAGGGGATAACAACAATTTTCAATGCTGCTTGTGAACCTTACTTATCACAACTTTGCAATATGCTCAACAGAATGGGGGCAAAGATTAGAGGCGTCGGTTCCAATTTGCTGACAATCGAGGGTGTTGGTAGTTTAAGAGGGACCGAACATACTCTTTTGCCCGATATGATTGAGGTTGGGAGTTTTATAGGTATGGCTGCGATGACAAAGTCGGAGCTTACTATCAAAAATGTTAACTACAGGGCTCTTGGAATAATCCCTGAAGTGTTCAGGCGTCTTGGTATTCGATTGGTTAGGCAAGGGGATGATATTTTTATACCGGCACAGGAGACATACAAGGTTGAGACGTTTATGGACGGCTCGATTATGACTATTGCCGATGCTCCCTGGCCCGGTTTTACGCCTGACCTTATCAGTATTGCTCTTGTTACGGCAACACAGGCAAAAGGTAGTGTGTTGATTCATCAGAAAATGTTTGAAAGCCGTCTGTTTTTTGTTGATAAACTGATTGATATGGGTGCAAGAATAATCCTCTGTGATCCCCACCGTGCAACGGTTATTGGATTGAACCACGAGTATCCGCTGAAAGGAATCAGGATGTCATCGCCCGATATCCGTGCTGGGGTTGCGCTTTTAATAGCTGCACTTTCGGCTGACGGAACAAGTATAATCGATAATATTGAACAGATTGACAGAGGTTATCAGAATATTGATACAAGGTTGAAAGATTTGGGAGCTAAGATCAGAAGGGTTGAGAAGTGACCTGGTTGGAAAGCCGGAGAATCCGTCAAAATCGGAGAAAAGGTTTGGGATATTGTGATAGAGATTGATAAAGTGAAGTAAAAGTAATATATTAAATAGATTATGAACATATTATTAATAGGCTCGGGAGGCCGTGAACATGCACTTGCATGGAAAATAGCTCAAAGTCCGGAATTGACAAAATTGTATATCGCACAAGGTAATGCAGGGACTTTAGAGAATGGTGAAAATATTGATATAGACACAAATAATTTTGATGAAGTTAAAAAGTTTGTGCTCGCAAAGAGAGTTGATATGGTTGTCGTTGGACCTGAGGTGCCGCTTGTAGCCGGTATTTGCGATTTTTTTCTTAACGATGAAAGGCTGAAAGATGTTACGGTTATTGGGCCTGAAAAAGATGCTGCAATGCTTGAGGGTAGCAAGGATTTTGCCAAAGAGTTTATGAAAAAATATGGAATACCTACTGCAGGATTTAAAACATTTGATAAAAATACTCTCGAAGAGGCATACTCGTTTCTCGAATCTTTAAACCCACCTTATGTGTTAAAGGCCGACGGACTTGCAGCCGGAAAAGGAGTACTTATAATCGACTCGTTAACAGATGCGAAAGCACAGCTCAGGGATATGATTGAAAATGCAAGATTTGGTGATGCCTCGAGTAAAGTGGTGATAGAAGAGTTTTTGAGCGGCATTGAGCTCTCTGTTTTCGTGCTTACTGATGGAGTGTCGTATAAGATTCTGCCTTCTGCAAAAGATTATAAACGCATTGGCGAAGGTGATACAGGCCCCAACACTGGAGGTATGGGTTCAATTTCACCTGTGCCTTTTGTTGATGAAAGTTTTATGCAAAAAGTTGAACAGCTTATCATTAAACCTACTATTGATGGTTTGATAAATGAAGAATTAAGATACAAAGGATTTATTTTTTTCGGATTGATTAATGTTGAAGGAAATCCTTATGTGATTGAATATAATGTCCGGATGGGTGATCCTGAGGCCGAATCTGTCATTCCACGTATTAAAACCGATTTGATTGAGCTTTTTCGGGCTGTTGCTGACGAAAATTTATCGGAAATATCAGTGGAGTTTTATAACAATTATGTTGTTTCCGTATTCCTTGTTTCAGGTGGTTATCCGGTTAGTTACGAAAAAGGAAAGGTCATGACCGGTTTTGATGAGGTTGAGGATTGTATGTTGTTTCACGCAGGAACAAAAATCGACAAAACTACCGGACAGATAGTGACTAACGGCGGAAGAGTGATTGCCGCATCGGCATCGGGACTGACGATGGAAGAGGCTTTGAAGAAAGCTTATCAAAATGCGGAAAGAATTGAATTTGAGGGTAAATATTATCGTAAAGACATTGGGAACGATTTGGTTTAAATTTGGAAATAAGAAGCTAAAGAATAGATGTTAATTAAAACTTTCAGGGAAAGTTATCCGGTTCAGTATCTACTGCTGATAATGATTGCACTAGCAATATGGGCAGGTGCTTTTATTCATCCACAGATGGATATGGAAGAAATAAACAGGTTACTGACACCCGGCAATGAAGCCCTGCAGTTTCTGACCTTCGGAATTCCTTGGATAGGTGTATTAGTTGCATTTGCGATTGTTTTTATTTCGGCTTTGCTACTCAACTATATACTTATTAAAAATAGTCTTACTGATAAAAACTCGTTAGTTCCTGCCTTGGTGCTGATAGTTTTTTATGGACATTCAATATCTTATCTTGCTCTGAATCCGGTAATTGTAGCAGGCTTTTTTATGATACTTGCACTGAATAATATTTTGTCTGTTTATACCGAGGAACAGTCTTACGAAATGGTTTTCAATGCAGGTTTCTTCATTTCGCTTGCATCATTTTTTTATTTTCCCGCAATATATCTTTTAGTATTTGTCTGGTTTTCATTTATCATTTTTAGTCTCTATCAATGGCGCGAATGGGTGATAAGTGTTATCGGGCTGATAACTCCATATCTATTTCTATGGGTTTGGTTTTTTTGGAATGATGAACTTGATGTTGCAATGCTGAGTTATCAATCGTTTTTTTCACAGTTTTCAGGTTTTAAATATACTTTTCCTGAAGGTTTCTTAAATGTTGTTATCTTATTTTTAATTGTTTTATTATTACTTTGGGCGTTGTTTAATGTTCTGGTAAGGTTAGACGAGAAACCGATTACGATACGCAAGAGGTATTGGGCTGTTTTTTGGATGTTTATAATCACATTCGTCAATCTCTTTATTGCTGGAGATTTTTTCGATTCCACAATATTTTTATTAATGATACCGTCGGCAATTTTTATGTCAGGAGCAATTGGCGAAATAAACCGGAAATGGGTTATTGAAGTTTTATTTGGACTTTTGGTTGTTTTAATTGTTATAAACAATATTATTTTGTCGGTATAATACATAAGTATTCTAATGTTAAAACAATACTATACAAGAGATTTAATTGAAGCCGGATGCGACGAAGCCGGAAGAGGTTGCCTTGCAGGACCTGTTTTCGCTGCCGCCGTTATCTTGCCGAAAGATTATGAAAATGAATTACTTGACGATTCGAAAAAAATATCTTTAAAAAACAGACTTCTTCTGAGAGAAAATATTCTAAAAAATTCAATTGTTTGGGCTGTAGCAATGGTTGATAATGAAGAGATTGACGAAATAAATATTCTGAATGCCTCAATACTTGCTATGCAAAAAGCCGTTTTGAAATTAAATACAACACCACAACTTTTATTGATTGATGGAAATCGCTTTAAACCTTTCCGTAATATCCCTTTTGAGACAATTGTCAAAGGTGACGGGAAATATATGTCGATTGCCGCAGCCTCCATACTTGCAAAAACATTTAGGGACGATTATATGCTTGAGCTGCATTTAAAACATCCTCAATATGACTGGGACAGGAATAAAGGATACCCGACAAAAGAACATAAAGCCGCAATTGCACAATTCGGAATTACCCCATATCACCGTAAGTCATTCAGGCTTAATGAACAATTGAAGCTGGTTTTTTGATCTCAAACGTCTAAAAAGTTTTTTGCTGCCTCTTGTTGGTGTTGTCACCAACAAGAGGCGGAATAATAGATAGCATCATTGCGAACCTTATCTCACTTGAAAATTGTTTAATGAATATTGAATATTGCTTATTTCAAATAATCACTCAATATATGAGCAAGTGCCCACGCTTGCATTTGTGCCAATTTGTGTAGTTCGTGGATAAATTCAATACTCAATATAAAACACCCGGGTAATTGAATCCGAAGTAAATTATTATTTATGCGACTAGCGTTCACGTTTGTTATTTTATCTCTGTAACTTCCCACAACCCCAACGCTTCAGCCTTAAACGGTTTCTTTTGTTCTGAAAGCCATTTTCCAAGTAGATTTCTGAAATCGACCTTAGTACAGTTTGTTATTCGTAATTTCAACTCCTCTGTTGAAAGCCCGACCCCATCGGTTAAATGGCCGCCGCCGCCATTGGCTCTGTATGAGTTTAAAGCAACAGAGTATATTTTATCTGCATTAAAGGCTGAGCCATCGGCCATTGAGATTATTTTTACTCTTGAACCTCTTTCTGCATCAGGAGTTATGATATAGCGGATGCCTGCACCGGAATCAAAATTGTAATAGGCATTTTTTAATTTTATATAGCTGTCGTCTTTGTTGTCTTTATCGCTTAGAAGCAGATAGTTGCCTCTATGATTGAGGCAGGTATCAAACCACAGGTCAGTAGAATACTCCAGATATTTTTTTATCTCACTGCCTTTCAAATTTATCGTACACAGGAAATTCTCAAATCTGTAAAGTTGAAACAGGTCGCCACGTGTAAATGCTCCTTTTTTCAGCACTGCTGAAATAGAAAAAGGTGCTGCAAACGAAATTTCAGCCCCACTGATGTCAAGTTGTGCTTTATGTATCATATCCACAAAAGCAGAAGGTCCGTAAATGGCATCTTCGGCTTTTATATCCGTGGCCAGTTCAGTTATCACTTCTGCAACATACTCTTTTGTTCCTTCAAACCAGTAATTGAATTTTTTTAAGAATGCTGAATCGGCCGGAATATCTTTCATTTTAAGTAAAGAGCCGGATAACTTCTTATGCCACTGCTTTTTATCTTTATCCCAATGAAACCGGATATCAGCCCTTGCTACATATTTAGCATGTGCTCCTGCATTTAATACCAATACCTGTTTTGAATCGACATTCTGAATTACCAGAACTTTTTTTTGATGGTCGTGTCCGCTGAAGACAATATCAAAGCCCGGAACCTGGTCGGCAACAAGCATACTGGCATTTTCATTAAAAGGAGCATTGGGATCTGCACCTCCGTATGTAGCGTCTAATCCAGAATGGAAAAACCCGACCATTAGATCGGGGTTCTCTTTTTTGCGGATTATCTTAACCCATTTTCTTGCAGTGACGATCATATCATTAAAGTAGATTCCCGACCACAAGCTTTCAGGCAACCATTCGGGGATGGAAGGGGTTATCAGGCCCAGAACGGCTATTTTGATGCCTTCGCGCTCAATAACAGTGTATGGTTTAAAATAGCAGGCATCGGTTGTCGAATCTATGGCATTGGCTCCAAGCAAAGGGAAGTCAATGTGTTTTCTATAATTGTCATACACTTTATGCCCGGCTTCTATATCGTGGTTGCCAACTGTTTCGGCATCATATCGCATATAGTTGAGCATTTTGGCAACAGGGTTTATGCTGTCATCAATGATAAAATTGCCGTAATAAACAACAGGTGTTCCCTGTAGAATATCGCCGTTGTCGAGCAATACAACATTGATGGAGTCAACCTTTCTAAGGCTATTTACGTAAGTTGAAACCTGCGACATACTTCCATAAGGTATTCTTTCCCTGACAAGGTCGTAAGGGAAGAAGCTGCCATGCACATCGGTTGTCTCCAGCATAACAATGTTGATATCTTTTTTCTGAGCCTCGGCGTTATTTACACCGAAAATAAGAATAGTAATTAAAAAAAGTAATAGTGACTTCGTATTGATAATGATCTTTTCCATTGGATGTTTCTAAATTAGGGACTATTTGTTCGTTAGATATTTTTTCGGTAATTTTAACTCATTACTCTCCTCATTCCAGATAATGGAAACGATGAGCCATTTCCCGTTCATCTTGATAAGCTGGATACTGTTAATCCCTCTTTTATTGATAAACTCAGTCCGTCCAGTTAGCAAGTATCCCGATTCGTAAGTGCTGAAACAATGGGCGATATTGCCGAAAAACTCAATTTTCGATGATAGCTCTTTTTCCTTAAAGGCCAAAACTTTTCCAGCAGTCACCTGTTTTTCAATCACATTGCTAAACTCTTGCAAAGTATATTGTTTTGGCTGTCCTGTGTTGTTGTTTATCAGCATCCCTTTACCGTAAAAGATATCTTTCAGCTTTGCCAGGGTTGGGGCATAGCCATTTTTAAATGACAAGTTTGTATAAAGTTTGTTTATCACTTTGTTTATTTCGGAAAGGTCGTATGCTGTTGCCGGATCCTGACCGAAAAGGTTTCCGCTTAAGGTAAACAAAATAAATAATGTAAGTGAGAGAGTTGTCTTTTTCATTTTAAACTGTTTTTTAGTATTTTTTTATATTTTTCCGGTTTTCTGATTTTGAAAACTATTTTATCAAAAATATGCATAACTGCCATCCACGGATGTTGAAACGTCATTCTCGGTCCCGCATACCGCATTACGACTTTTATCTGTTCTTTTGCATCCTTTTTAAAGCAATGTACCGGACAAACTTCACAGGCAGGTTTATCCAATCCATAAGTGCATTTATCAATCCTCTGAATACTGTATTCATACAAACGGTTACAGGAGCCGCACAACCCTTCTTCCGTATTGTGCTTATCACGACAATACATTCGCATCATAACATAAATCGTATCCTTCTCCCTCTTTATTCTGCCAGGCTCATTCACTTTATTCTCAATCATTATGCTTACCCGATATTATTTCGTCAAATTATCCAATATTTTATATAGAAACTCATTATTCTCCTTAATATTATTAAGGCCTTCCGATATCTCCTTTTCGGATTGGATGAATATACTTTCTTCATACAGTTCACTGTTGCATTCATCAACAAGCGTCCGAATCATTTTTTCCGTCATTTCGGGATGAAACTGCAAAGCAATAACATTATCCCGGTAAACGAATCCCTGATTTAAAGTTGCCGCCGAAAACCCAAGACTTTCAGCTCCAACGGGTATATCAAAAGTGTCGCCATGCCAGTGGAAAGTTTTTAAGTCATCAGGTAAAAATGGCAATTTTTCCATCATCGGGGAAGTAAAATATACATTATGCCATCCTATTTCTTTATAGCGGTTTTTTTCAATTTTACTACCGAGGACACCTGCAATAAGCTGTGCGCCAAGACAAATACCTATAACCTTTTTGCCCGTGTCAATTGAATTCAGGATGAGCCTCTTCTCTTTTGAGAGCCAGGTAAACTCTTTCTCGTCGTTTACACTCATCGGGCCGCCCATAACTACAAGCATATCAAAATCGTCCAACTCCGGCAAACGGACATCTTCATAAAACCTTGTGAAACTTTTTCGGTGTCCGTTTTTATCACACCAGCTTATTATTGCACCCGGGTCTTCATAATGAACATGTATTAGAAAATGTACTCTGAGCATTTTTGTCGTTTTTATCACATTTCCGGTGTTTCTTCAATCATTTATTACCAGAAAACCGCTACATATCCAACAATCTTTTTTCACCTTGCAGTTTTCTAATATCGGAAACATCCTGACTAACCTCAATAACACCCTTATAGCTTCCTTGTTCATCCCTGACCGCAAAATACTGAATCAGAAGGAATTTATCTTTGAAGCTTATCCAAAACGACTCGACATCTTTTCTGCCCGATTTGAAAGAGTCAACAATTTCATTAACAATATGCACACTTTCGTGGGGGTGACAATTCTGGACTTTTCGTCCGATAATTGCTTTCGACCGGCCGAAAATCCTGTCTTTTGGAGTTGAGAAATATTTTACCTCATCATTTTCATCCACAAAGGTTATGTCAACAGGCAAATGATTGAAAATACGAACAATTTCGTCTGCTGTAAGAACTCCGGTTCCAAGATCAATTAGGTTGCCTTCGGCGATTTTACTATCTCCGGTTTTGTCTGGTATGGATTCGGGAGGCTCAATAAATGCAAAACCGTAATCCTTGCTTTGTGCGAGCATTTCGTCCCAGTCCTTTTTCTTTATAGCTCTCGCGGCTATGGGATAAAGAATGTACTCTTCCCTGAAAATAACAGGAAGGACGGAATAATAAAGTTTCCCGATATTCATATTGAAAACATTAATCAGCGGCTCGGCGAGTTCCAGATTATCAAGCAATGCTTTTAAGCTTTCGCGTGCATCGTCGTGCATTGACCACATTACACTCACACAGCGGTAATCAACAAAATATTTTTCAATATACGGGAATAGAATATTCTCCTTTTTCTCCCAGTGCTTCTCATATTCAAGAAGCTCTGTGAGTTCTGCTTTTATTTCATCTCTTTTAAGCTTTAATTCGGTCTTTGGGTCTTTAACGGCAAAAATTTTCTTAATATTTGATCTGAATTCGACCATCTTTTTCTCCATCACCTCATTCTCTTTCATCAGATAATATAGAAAAGTTCCCAGTTCAGGCTCAGAACGGCCAAAGCTTTTTATTGCTTTATAAAATATATTGAGGATCTTGTTTGTTGTTTTTTTTATATCATCTATGTCTTCATTGGTCTTCACCAATTCATCAACCACCGAGATGACATCCCTTGGAGTAACTTCCTGTAGGATAGATTCATATTTATGATATAAATCAGCACCTTTTTCGCCATCAAGCATCCCAATGGCGTAATCCACAAGGTTATGTAACCTGTCTTTGTTGTTATTTATTAATTCCGACATACGATCCTATTTAGATTAAATCTTTGCAAAATTAACTTAAACAAGAGATGTACGGAAATATTTTGGAAAAATTTTGTGATTGGGGGATATAGAATAGACTTTGCCATCATTTGTGCTGCGCATGTCATTTGTTTTTGTTAAGTTGGCTTTGCCGTCAATAGTTTAGTTAGATAATAGATGAAGAGCAGGGATACGTTATTTTGCCTTGAACTTGAAGTCTTTATATTTATCAAGTGTTTGATTACCCATATAATCAAGAAATTCGCGGGTAAGACGGGTCGTGAGGTCGCTGAATATGCAATTTTCAAATGGACAATACGGATAGTCGAATGGACAAACTCCCATATCTACTTTACCTTCAATTATTTCATATAGCTCCAGAAAGGTGATATCTTCGGGTTTTTTCTTTAAAGCAAAGCCACCGGAAGGTCCGCGTTGCGATACAAGATAACCCTCTTTGACCAGCCTTTGCATTATTTTTGCAACATGATGCCGCGAACTACCCGTTACATTGGCAATTTCCTGCACATTAACGACATTGCCTTTCGAGCGTGTTATGAAAACCATTCCATGAAGCGCTATGGAAGCAGCCTCCGACATATTTACGATATGAGCCATCTTTTTTCTCTTTAATATCTAAACATTCTATCTATTTCTTTATTTCGTAAAAACACCTTTTCGGGCTGTTAATCTTTTCTTTAACTTTCAACTTCTTAATGGCTTTATCAACATCCTTTTTGTCAATTCCGGCTAATCCTGCTATTTCACCTGATTTTAAAGGTTTGCCCGCCTTGTCCATTACTTTTAAAACAATATCTTCCATAGATTTAAGTATTAAATTACTTTTTTGCAAATTTAGATAAATATTGAACAATTCATAAAAAGTTTGGAAATTTATATTAACAAAATGTAGTTTTATTTGTGAAAAACTCATTATTTCAAAATGCAATATACATACAAAATAAAGTTTGCTTATTTTTGTGGCATGAAGCTATCGGTTATCATCGTCAATTATAATGTGAAGTATTTCCTTGAGCAATGCCTGCATTCAGTAAGAAAAGCTGTCAGAGATATTGATGCGGAAGTTTTTGTGGTGGATAATAATTCTGTTGATGGCTCGGTGGATATTATAAAAGAGAAGTTTCCGGAAGTCGTTTTAATAGCAAACAAAGAGAATACCGGTTTTTCAAAGGCCAATAATCAGGCAATAGAAAAGTCGAAAGGTGAATATGTCCTGCTTCTTAATCCCGATACCCTGGTTGAAGATGATACTTTTAAAAAGATAATAGGATTTATGGATGCTCATCCTGACGCCGGAGGGCTGGGAGTTAAAATGGTTGATGGTAAAGGGAACTTTCTTCCCGAGTCGAAAAGGGGACTTCCGACACCTTCAGTTGCTTTTTATAAGATATTCGGATTCTCAAGATTGTTCCCTAAATCCAAATTATTCGGGAAATATCATCTTGGCTATCTTAATGAAGATGAGACTAATGAAGTGGAAATACTATCCGGTGCATTTATGCTTATACGTAGCAGTGTTCTCAATAAGATCGGGCTGCTTGATGAAACTTTTTTTATGTATGGCGAGGATATCGACCTTTCCTACCGGATTATGCAGGCCGGATACAAAAATTATTATTTCCCGGAAGCACGCATTATTCACTACAAGGGAGAGAGCACGAAAAAGAGCAGTGTTAATTATGTGATGGTTTTTTATAGGGCTATGATAATCTTTGCGAAGAAGCACTTCTCGCAGAAAAATGCGAATCTTTTCTCTTTTCTTATCAATATTGCTATATATTTTAGAGCGGCACTTGCTATTCTCAACAGGTTTCTTTCCAAAGCTGCACTTCCAATGCTTGACATACTCCTCCTGCTTGGTGGAATAATGGGTATAAAAAATTACTGGGAGCATAATGTTGTTTTCCCTGCCGGTGGACAATACCCTTCCGATATCGTTAGTGTTGCAATACCTGTATATATTCTTATCTGGCTGATGAGTGTTTATCTGAGCGGCGGTTATGATAAACCCGTCAGACTACATAAGATATTTAAAGGATTGTTCATCGGTACAATTATCATTCTTACAGTCTATGCCTTGCTACCGGAAAATTACAGGTTCTCGCGTGCCCTGATTGTTTTTGGTGCTGTCTGGGGATTGGTATCAATGATTATTGTAAGGATTATATTCCATATTGCAGGTTTGAAAAATTATAAAATTGGGATTAAAACAAACCGCCGATATGTAATAACAGGTAACAGGTACGAAGCAGAGCGTGTTGCCGGATTGCTTCGCACGGCAGACACAACTCCCGGTTTTATTGGACTTGTCAGTATTGACAATACTCAAACCAATAATGCCGGTTTCATTGGTAATATTAATCAAATCAATGACATAATCAGCATTTATAATATTGATGAGGTTATTTTTTGTGCCAAAGATATTCCTGCACAAAAGATCATTGATAAAATGTCGGAACTTAGTGATACTGAGACCGAATTCAAAATAGCACCTCCCGAGAGCCTTTCAATAATAGGCAGTCAGTCGATAAACACATCAGGCGATATCTATATTATTGAACTTGATTCCATTTCAAAAGCAAATAACAGACGTAGCAAGCGTTTTCTGGATATTGTAGTGAGTCTTGTGTTGCTGCCGTTCTATCCGGTTTTGTTATTTGCCGTTAGGAAGCCTGTAGGATTCTTGAAAGATATTTTCCTTGTGCTTGTTGGAAAAAAATCCTGGGTTGGTTACGACAGGGCGCACACTTCTGATAAACAGATACTTCCCGAAATACGTAGCGGAGTGCTAAATCCGGCTGATGTGATCAAGGATGCAAATATATCGACTGATACCTCCGAAAGACTTAACCTGCTATATGCAAGAGATTATAAAGTAATAAACGACCTTAATATTATATGGAAAGGTTTTAGAAATTTAGGGAGATAAGTTAATGAAAACAGTTTTCTTAATTTCTTTAAAACAATTCTACCCGAACATTGTTTATCACTGTGAAAATGCATTTTTTATTTACATATTGAGAAAAAAATGGCAACATTTGAAATAGTTATGCCCAAATTGGGTGAGAGTATTATCGAAGCGACAATTACAAAATGGTTGAAGCAGGAAGGCGACACTATTGCCGAAGATGATGCTATTGTTGAGATAGCAACCGATAAGGTGGACTCTGAAATTCCATCTCCGGTTGAGGGGATTCTGAAGAAAATTAATTTTCAGGAGGGAGAGGTTGTTCCTGTCGGAACTGTTATTGCTCTTATTGAAATTGAAGGTGAAGAGAGTGGGAGCAAACCTGTTGTTGAAACACAGGTGATTGCTGCCCCGGTTGTTGAGTCTGCTAAACAAGAAAAAGACAGCACATCAATTGAAGCATCGACGGTTGTTGATTATAAAGCATCAGGCAGATTTTATTCCCCGCTTGTAAAAAGTATTACAAATCAGGAAAATATTTCACCTGGTGAACTTGATACCATTATGGGCTCAGGGAAAAATGGCAGGGTTACAAAGAAAGACATTCTACAATATGTTGAAGATAAGAAATCGGGTAAGATAGCTGTTTCACAACCTGTTACAAAATCAATTGAGCCTCCGAAGGTTACTTCTGCTTCGGGTGACGAGTTGATAGAGATGGACAGGATGCGCAGGCTAATTGCCGATCATATGGTTATGTCCAAGCAAGTATCACCTCACGTGACAATGTTTCATGAGGTTGATATGAATGCTGTCGTTAACTGGCGCGACAAGGTGAAAGATGAATTTTTGAAACGCGAAAAGGAAAAATTGACATTTACACCCCTGTTTATTGAAGCTGCTGCAAAAGCCTTGAAAGATTTTCCGTTGATTAATGCTTCAGTTGACGGTTATACGATTATTAAAAGGAAAAATATAAACATTGGAATGGCTACTGCCTTGCCATGGGGAAATCTTATTGTTCCTGTCATCAGAAATGCCGATCAGAAAAATATTCTCGGTCTTGTCAGGGATGTTAACAATCTGGCCAACCGTGCCAGAAACAATAAACTGAGTCCTGATGAGATACAAGGCGGAACCTTTACGGTAACTAATTTTGGTCAGTTCGGTAATTTAACGGGTGCTCCGATTATTAATCAACCGCAGGTTGCTATTTTGGGTATTGGGACTATTAAAAAGAAAGCTGTCGTTGTCGAAACACCTGAGGGTGATGTGATTGCTATCAGGCCGGTAATGATTCTGTCATTGGCTTTCGACCATAGAATTGTTGACGGTTCGCTTGGAGGAATGTTTTTGCAAAGAGTTGCAAAGTATCTTGAAAATTTTGATACTTCCCGAACGGTTTAATTTAGTACCTTCGCAAAAAATTTAAAAGTAAAAGCCATTCCGGAGTTCTGCGAAAATCGCCGGACTTTCTCACAGCTTGCACTAAATTTTCCGGAATGGCTTTTTTATAAATAATAATTATATATGGAATTAAGTATTAACAAACCAATAGCCTTTATTGATCTTGAAACTACAGGCATTAATGTTGCCAGTGACAGAATTGTTGAGATCAGCATTATTAAAATCAATCCCGACGGTGAAATGGAGATTCTTACTAAACGTGTTAATCCCACAGTTCCGATTCCGGCAGAAACTACTGCAATTCATGGCATAAGCGATAAGGATATAAAGGATGAGCCGACATTTGCCGAGCTTGCACCTTCACTTGTCCGATTTATCGGTAATGCCGATCTTGGAGGATATAATTCCATAAAGTTTGATTTTCCACTACTTGTTGAGGAGTTCCTTCGTGTGGAAGTCGAGTTTGACTTAAAAGGCCGCAGACTCATTGATGTACAGAATATCTTCCATAAAATGGAGCCTCGAAACCTTGCCGCTGCTTATCGCTTTTATTGCAAAAAAACACTTGAAAATGCACATACTGCCGAAGCTGATGCGATGGCAACTTATGAGATTCTTAAATCGCAACTTGATGTGTATGCAGAAACTGAATATGAAGATAAAGATGGAAACGTGACGACTCCGGTTAAAAATGATATGGATGCCCTTGCAAAGTTTTCATCACAAACCAGAAATGCTGACTTGATCGGTCAAATAATCTATAATAGTGATAATGTTGAAGTCTTTAATTTTGGAAAGCATAAGGGAAAATCTGTTTCGGAAATGTTCAGAAAAGAGCCGCAATATTACGATTGGATGATGAAAAGTAAGTTTGCACGTTCGACAAAGAAAGTTATTACTGCCATATATCTAAGGGGATTTAATAAGGAGTCTGTAAATATCAAATAATCGGCTGAAATTTAATACAAAGTCCGATTCCTCCATCCGCTATGCCGAAATTGAGTTTAAGAGATGTGTTTTTGCTAAAATTCATTTCATCATAGAAACGTTGCTTTTGTCGATAATATATGACGGTCCGTCAGGATTATCAGCCCTTTTGTTATTTAACCAAAGAATCATTTATTTCTTTAACGAATGTAGGAATTTTATTGCCATCTTTCTTACCAAACTATTCCTTCAACCCGGTAGTAACTCTCCCTGTTTCAGGGTTAAGTTCCGAGCCACCCATTGAATGTGGAATCATATAAATCGAAAGCAAAACTATGGATGCAACAATAGGCCAAAGTCTGTTTTGTCTGTTTTTATGAAGCGCAAAGCCTGCAATAGCCCAAAAAAGGAATGCAAATATCGTTTTATTGTCTGTCCAGTCACCACCGAAAGGCCATCCAGTCCAGAAGTCACCGAAGGCGTATTTCTGAACAATAGGTCCTAATATTAGTCCGCCGATAAAAAGAGACACTAATGTTACTATAGTATATCCGAATGTTCTTCTACCTTTGAAAGCAGCTTCAATACCGGTTCTTGTGGAAAAAAGCATTGCAGTAAACATGAAAAAGATGTGCGGGATTAATATATAAAGCGGAACGTGTCCTTTATATCTGATTACAACCGGAGTTTCGTATAATTGATAATCCTTTGAGCCGTCATTTAAAGTAAGGGAATATTCAAATTTCCCGGCAGGTGGAAGATGTGGTAATTCAGCAATTAAATTCTCACCCTCACGTTTCAACGTTAATGTTTTCCATTCATCTTTACTTCTGAAAGTGCGAAATTTGACAATCCCGGTAACCTGTTCAGGCATTTTAACTTTTATGGGTGCTTTATCACCGTCGTAACTTGTTAGTAATTTATACTTATATTCGTCTCCATTAAGTTCAACTTCTCCCTTTTTGGGATATGTAGGCCCCGTTATTCTTTGATAAAGGGCAATGGATATAGTAAAAATTACTGCAAAAATCCAAAGCCAGACCGATTGCGTTTCTGTAACCATTGACAAATTCTTTAATAAAACGTTTTAAAATAATTAGAACATTCAGCATTTATTATTGTTCACAAAAATATCTGATATTTTGATTTGAAATGTAAATTATTAAAAATAATTGAAATTTTTGTCGGTGGTCTTATTATTAATGTTACTTTTGCACTCAATTTAATTTTATTAATTACATAATACAATAATGAAAACAGGTAAAGTGAAATTTTTTAATGAGTCCAAAGGATTTGGATTTATTATTGATGATGAATCGGGAACAGATTATTTTGTTCACGCATCAGGTTTAATCGACCAAGTCAGAGAAGACGACGAAGTAATATTTGAGCTTAAAGAAGGCCGTAAAGGTTTAAATGCAGTTGACGTTAAATTAGCTTAACAAATATATTATTTTGAGTAAACGATTTAAAGCCCGGATTTTCCGGGCTTTTTTATATTTTATTTAAACTATTCTGAATGCAATCAATACGAAATATAGCAATTATTGCTCACGTTGACCACGGTAAAACCACTTTGGTTGATGATATGATCCATGAATGTCACGCTCTTACCGATAGGAAAGATCCGGGTGAACTTATTCTTGATCAGAATGATCTGGAGCGAGAACGAGGAATAACAATACTTTCAAAAAATGTCTCTGTTTCTTACAAGGGTGTTAAAATAAACATAATTGATACCCCAGGGCACTCCGATTTTGGTGGCGAGGTTGAAAGAGTTCTGAATATGGCCGACGGTGTTTTGTTGCTTGTTGACGCTTTTGAAGGTACAATGCCTCAAACGCGGTTTGTTTTGGGGAAAGCTATTGAACTTGGACTAAAACCGATTGTAGTGATAAACAAGGTTGATAAAGAAAACTGCCATCCCGATATCGTACAGGAACAGGTTTTCGATTTGATGTTTAATCTTGATGCCTCAGAGGAACAACTGAATTTTCCGACAATTTATGGCTCTGCCAAGTTCGGCTGGATGAGTAACGACTGGCGGGAACAAACTGATAACATTATCCCTTTGCTTGATGCAATTATTGATCATATCCCTGAGGCCCCGTATTATGAAGGAACTCCACAGATGAAAATCACATCCCTTGATTATTCAAATTATGTGGGGCGTATTGCCATCGGCCGTGTTTACAGAGGTGACCTTGCAGTTGGTAAAGACTATATGCTTTGCAAAAGAGAAAAAAATATGAAGGTCAGGATAAAAGAGCTTTATCTTTTTAAAGGTCTTAATCGTGAGAAAGTTGAAAAAGTTAGGAGCGGAGATATCTGTGCTGTTGTCGGACTTGATGATTTTGAAATAGGTGATACCATTGCCGACATTGAGAATCCCGAACCTTTACCGAGAATTAATGTTGATGAACCGACGATGAGTATGTTATTTACAATTAACAATTCACCTTTTTTTGGTAAAGAAGGTAAATATGTTACTTCAAGGCATTTGCGCGACAGGCTTTTTAAAGAGACGGAAAAAAATCTTGCTTTGCGCGTTGGTTTGACAGGCTCGGAAGATAAGTTTAATGTATTTGGCAGAGGAATCCTTCACCTTTCAATTTTGATTGAGACAATGAGAAGAGAGAAATATGAGTTTCAGGTTGGAAAACCGAAAGTTATTATCAAAGATATTGATGGCGTTAAATCCGAACCCTATGAAACCCTTTTTGTGGATGTGCCGGAACAATATTCGGGTAAAGCAATTGATCTCGTAACACAAAGGAAAGGCGACCTTTTGGTTATGGAACCTAAAGGTGATTTGCAACATCTTGAGTTTGATATTCCATCCCGAGGGCTTATTGGCCTGAGGAATAGTATTCTTACGGTAACCGCAGGTGAAGCCGTTATTAATCACCGTCTTCGCGGATATGATGTTTATAAAAATGAAATCCCGACACGTAAGCGTGGTTCAATCGTCTCTTCCGAAACAGGTCAGGCACTTGCCTATGCCTTGGACAGACTACAGGACAGGGGGCGTTATTTTATTGACCCCGGCGAGCAGGTATATAAGGGACAGGTCATTGGCGAATATACACGGGAAAAAGATTTGGAAGTGAATATCACAAAAGGAAAGAAGATGTCGAATATGAGGGCTTCGGGCTCTGATGACGCATCTAAAATTGCTCCAAAGGTCAATTTTTCTCTTGAGGAAGTCCTTGAGTATATTAAGGATGATGAATATGCCGAACTTACTCCTAAGAGTATAAGAATGAGGAAGATATGATAAGTGATTTCAAACTTCTTAGAAGTTTGAAATCACTACCGACTTTCCAGTTTTTCGATCCTGTTAAGAAGCTCATTTAACTGCTGTTTTAAGCCGGTGTTTTCATTTTCAAGCTTTGATATTTTTTCTTCCTGTTCCTGAACAGCTTTAACAAGAGGTACTACAAATTCTGCATAGCGCAATCCATAATAATCGTTTTTGTTTTTCGGCTTGTCAATACCGTGGAAGTTAAATCCGGATTCAGCAGCAGCAGCTTCCACTTCCTGTGCAATAAATCCGGTTTGAATTTCTGCTGCCTTTATGGACTCACTGTTGGGAAGCCTTAATGAATCGGGGATTTTTAAGAAAACTGCAATGGCTTCCATATCTAAATTATATGTTACAGGACGCAATTTCATAATAAAAGTCAATCCTTTTACATTCTCTTTTACGTTTGTTTTAAACCTTGCATCCGATACATTAGTCCAGGCAGCAAAACCTCCGATATCAGTAACAGTGCTATTACCCAAAAAGACCTGATTACTACCGGTTATAACGGAAGAATACCCGAGAGCAGTAGAATTGGTAAAATCGTTTGATAAATATGCATATCCACCAATTGCAGTATTGTTGTCTCCGGTTACATTATTAGATAGCGATTCATATCCGATTGCAACGTTTGCCGTTCCTGAGGTGTTTGAATATAAAGCTTGTATTCCTGTTGCAACATTGTCATAACCATCCTCATTTGAGAAAAGTGCATATTCTCCATTTGCAGTATTATCTCCCCCGGATGTATTACTATAAAGAGCATTATAACCGATTGCTGTGTTAGAGTATCCCGTACTGTTTGAGTAAAGTGCTTTTGACCCAACAGCAGTATTTTTTGTTCCCTCAAACCAATAAGTTGCTCCTATACCGTTGTAATATAAAGTGGAATCTCCAACAGCAACAATATTACTTCTGGTCGTATTACCCATAAGAGCTTTTACACCCATTGCAACGTTTGAATATCCCGTAGTGTTTGCAGACAGAGCCCGAAACCCTATGGCCGAATTAAACTCTCCTGTGCTGTTTGCATACAGAGCCAGACTTCCAAATGCCAGGTTTCCAGATCCTGAGGTGTTTGAGTAGAGTGCCTGATGACCACCCGCAATATTGTTTGCTCCGTAATCATTTGAATAGAGAGCCATATAACCAAATGCGAGGTTGCTGTATCCGCCTATGTTCAGGTATAAAGCCTTTGATCCGATAGCTGTGTTGTAGCTGCCAAAAATAGAACCGGCAGGTAAGCCGTAACCATTGTTAAACAAAGCGGAATCACCAATGGCAATCAGGTTGTTGTTGTATTTGTTTTTATACAAAGCTCTTACTCCCACTGCTACATTTGAAAACCCTGTTGTATTTGAATACAATGCCTTAGAACCGTAAGCGGAATTGCAATCTGCAGTTGTATTTTTGTAAAGTGCATAATTGCCGCCTGCCGTATTATCTGATCCTGTTGTGTTTGCGGCAAGTGAGCGTATCCCTGTTGAAGTATTACTGTTGCCTTCGGTGTTTGCTGACAGAGCAAGGTATCCATTTGCTGTATTTCCGCCACCGATTGTATTTGCACCAAGCGCGACGTAGCCTGTTGCTGTGTTGTTTTTACCCGAAATGTTGGAACTTAAAGAGTTTCCACCCAAAGCAGTATTGTATCCCCCTTCTGTATTCTGATTGCCTGAGTTAAAACCCACAAAGACATTTGCATGATACATAAGATCATCATTTTCTCCTGCACCTTCACCGAGAAAAACAGAAAAACCTGTTCCAGTTTGCCAGATATGACCGTCAATATCCAATCTGGCTCCCGGTGTGGCCGTTCCGATTCCAATACTGTCATTAAGGTTATAGGTATAGTTATCTGACTGTTCCCAGTTTCCGGAGGTTTCCGAATAGAGGGCATAAGGTACACTCAATATTTGTGAAGTACCCATTGATGTGAAATTGTTTCCGCCCGCCGGGTCAAGTTCAACTTCAAGGAATTTAGTGTTTGCTCCCCAGTCAATGCCTGAAAACTGCCCTGTGAACGGTGTGCCGTTTCCGATTTCAAGTGTAGCCAGTCCGAATGAATTTGTGTTGATTGAATGGGTTTCGCTGTAAACTATCGTCCCTGATGCGCTTCCATCGTGAACCTTAAAACGAAAACTTACATTCTGATTTTGAATGATATCTCCTGCTGCATCACGTACAACAGTCTGGTACTTCAATGCCTGGGGTGTTTGAGCGTTAATTGTTAATGCAAGCATAAGTGCTGCTGAAATCAAAAATATTCCGATAATTTTTCTCATCTGATTATATTTAAAAAGGTTATAAATAGAACATTTGAACTCATTATGAAAATACTTGTTTGTAAAATAGGTTGTCGAGTTAATTCCAGATAAGGTCAATGCCAGATAGTTACATAGCGAAAACTAAATTCCACAAAGTAATTTTAAATAATGATAAATTCTGGGAAAGTCCTGAATAAGGAAATGGAAGTTTGTAATAGAGTTAATATTAATTATTTTCACCTCTTAATTAAGATTTTGCCTTCTATTAAGTTTGCAAATATATAAAAATTATTTGGTTATTGGTATAGTTTTAAAAAAAAAACTGATATTTTGTTGCAAAACTAATGTTGTATCTTTGCCGTAAAATAAATGTTGAAATTTGAATTATTTATCGGTAGAAAATTTGTCGAAGCACTTTGGTGAGAAGGTGCTTTTTGAAAATATAAGTTTCGGACTTGACAAAGGTGACAAGATTGCCCTTATTGCCAACAACGGAACCG